>Ga0209192_10000288_pt1 | contig 55601 bp, 48 predicted proteins | sample ArcticOcean_MG_C_11_FD_187433 | JGI IMG/M metagenome (GOLD analysis project Ga0209192, IMG submission 187433) | Marine microbial communities from western Arctic Ocean - ArcticOcean_MG_CB2_154 (SPAdes) (version 2) | ecosystem: Environmental > Aquatic > Marine > Oceanic | place: Arctic Ocean... | reverse complement strand
TGCCTGAAGAAGAGACAGTAAAAGTTACGGCAGGAATGGTAGTGGCCGAGACAGCAAAGGCACTCACAATAGAACTACCTACTGCTCTACCATGTCCAACCGATGACATATTTACAATACCAAAATTAGAAGACCTCTTAAAACCTTTACAAGAAATTGCACAACTTCCTGATAAACTGGAAGCCAAACTTGCTCTGATGAAGAAAGAAAAAGAAGACGAGATAGTTGTCTTAGTAGAAAAGTTAAAGAACCCCGAATTAACCCAAGAAGAACGAACTGCAATTATAGAAGAGATAGAAATTGCAGAAGCCTATGTTGAGAATGTCTTGGGTGGTGAGTTGCTTGAACAAATTCGAGACATCCAAAAACAGATTGAAACATATTTTGAAGGTTTGGAAGAACTCTTAAGTCCATTTTGGAAAAAGACTGAAGGTAAGAGAAACTGGCAACAAGAACTTGAAAATGCATTAGAGGACTTACTTGCAGAGTTTCATATCTACATCCCAGTTAAAGTTTCTGAAATAATACAAAAACTCATTCCACTGAGTCTAACTATTCCTATTTTAGGATTAGAGATTGACATCATCAAATTAATAACCGACCCCAACTATAAGAAAGAGTTGGAGGACATGATTGCAGGAAAGAACTTTGTAACTCAGATAATTACAAAGAAGAAACGCCTTGCAGAAGTAAATATAGAGTTATCCTTGGCACATACATGGACGGCCGAAGAACTTGAAACATTAGAGAAAGAGAAGGCACAACTTGAGAAAGATATAACTGAACTTGGAGATTTTAGAACTGCATGGGTTGACAAATTTCTCCTATTGGTTCCTGAAAACGAAAGAGGGTTTGACGGAGAGTTATCAGAACTTAATAACGACCAAAAGGCAAAACTTATATGGAAGTATATTAAGAAAGAGATAAAGGAGTGGATACTAAATCTACACATAAAGGCCTTTGAAAAACTTATTGGTATGTTTCAGGAAATATGGGATGCACTTGGATTACCAAGTTTACCATTATCTGAAATTTTAGAACTTCTGAAGATGGATGTTCCTGCATTGTTGGAGAAATTGAAAAAAACTCTGAAAGACAAGTTCATGACTACATCAATGAAAATTAAAGAAAGACTTGAGGATATTGAGGGAGAGTTGGCAGTTGCAGAACTTGATGGTAATGTCGAAGAAATTGAAAAATTAAATATAGAGAAACGGGAACTAGAAGAACAATTACTTTTAGAGAAAGGAAAATATCTAAGAGCGATAGAAGACCTCATATTAGGATTCGAGATACCAATTATAGGAATGACAATTGAGGAGATAATGGGTGGAGAAAATATCTCTACAAATAGTTCTATAGAAGACCGACTGAAGAAGTTTGAAGCAAAACTAGATGACTTCGTAAAGAACTGGCAACAAAAACTTCTCTTTGCATGGGTCAAATTAATTAAGAAATTTATACAAGCAATTGGACTGGGTGCATTGATAGATTTAATCCTATTAACTTTCTGTGATTTCTTGAAACTTATTGGTAATCCGTTTGCAATCATGATTACAATACCTAGTCTTGAAGGTATAATAGAATCGTCTACATACAAACCCAAGGTTCGGGTACCAAGTAAACTAGATGCAGAGTTGGACTCAAACCTATCAACTTCAGATGGAACTGAAGAGACCAATCTATTTGCCATCGAAGGGACGACTGGTGATTTAAAAGTGTTTATCAATGGTGTCAAACAAGTAGATAACTACACAGTGGTCGGAACTAACGTGATTATGGATACCATATTGGAAAAAGGTTTAGTAGTATGTGCAATCAAAGTGCCAACACCCTAACGAAGTTGTATAAATAGAACTATGGAATACACAAAATCAAAGACAGTTGTACAGACAGAGTATGCAGATATCGACTTGTTCTTTAAACCACATCCAATTACAGGAGATGTGAGTTTAAAGTATGATGATGCAGCTGTAAAAAGAAGTGTAAGAAATATAGTGCAAACTAATTTCAATGAAAGACCTTTTAAGCCAGGTCTTGGTTCAGGTGTAAGAGAGATGCTCTTTGAACTGAATACAGACAGACAAGTAAGACGACTTGCAGATTTTATTAAAGACAGTATAGAGACATTTGAACCAAGAGTCGATAATGTATTTGTACGATTACAATCTAAAAACAACTACTTAAATGTAGATGTAAATTATAGTATCATTCATGGACAGACGACAAACGCTGTGAAAGTAAAAATAACTAGGACACGATAATGGCAGAAATTAAAAGTTCATCAATCAATGTTACCGACTTAGACTTCGATAACATTGCAGATAATCTCAAGAACTATCTTAAAGGTCAGGATAAATTAAAAGACTACAACTTTGAAGGTTCCACACTTTCTATGTTGATTGACCTTATGAGTTATACTGCTCATATTAGTGCAGTGAACACAAACATTGCAGCGTCAGAATTGTTCTTAGACTCAGCACAAATGAGAAAGAACGTAGTGTCCCGTGCAAAAGATTTGGGGTTTACTCCTGCATCAGAAACAGCTGCCTCAGCACTATTAGACCTAACAATTAATAATGCAGTTAAAGCTGATGGTACTACTCCACCAGCATCAGAAATGATTCTTGCAAAGGGGTCAAGATTCCGAACAAACTTTGATGGAACCAATTTTGTGTTCACATCTACTTCATCTGTTACTCCTACTAAGAGTGGAACTTCCTTTACCTATTCGGGTATTAATATTGCCCAAGGTATTTTTGTTTCAGAACACTTTGTGTATGATTCGCAGATTGCAAATCAGAAATTTGTTTTAGGTAATGAACGAGTTGACAGAGGTACTATGACTGTTTCAGTAAACAGTGGTGGTGTTCTCTCAACCTTTAGTAAGTCTACAAATGTATCTAATGTAAAATCCACATCTAATGTATACTTTACTCAAGAAAATGAAGATGAGTTCACAGAAGTGTATTTTGGGGATGGTGTTCTAGGTTCAAAACTTCTTGATGGGGATATTATAACAATACAATACATTCTTGTCAATGATACACATGCAAATGGTGCCTATATATTTTCACTGTTAAGTCTGATATCAGGTTATTCTGATACGACAATAACAACTAAGGAGAAAGCCTCGGGTGGTTCAGAGAAAGAAAGTATCTCGTCCATCAAGTTTAAAGCATCTAAATCATATTCATCTCAGAATAGATTAGTTACACTGAATGACTACAAAGCAAAATTACAAGAGTTCTATCCAAGTGCAGATGCACTTGCAATTTGGGGTGGGGAAGACAACGTACCACCCGAATATGGTAAAGTGTTTATTGCACTTAAACCTGCAAATGCAGATTACCTAACAGCTACCGAAAAAGCAGCTGTTGTAACATCTCTAAATAACCTTAACATGCTGACGGTTAGACCGATTATTGTGGATGCAGAGATTGTTAAAATTCTCATCAGTACTACATTTAAGTACGACCAAAAAGCAACAACTCTATCTAAAGGTGAACTAGAGACAATAGTGAAAAATTCAATCCTTAAATTTGACTCAACAAACTTGAATACTTTCGATAGTATCTTTAGACATTCTAATCTTGCTAAATCAATTGATGATTCAGAAGTTGCAGTTATATCTAACGTAACTAGAATTAGATTGAGAAAGAATATCTCAGTTATTCTAGGAGAACTCAAGAAGAAAGGATATAGTGTAGAGTTTGGAAATGGAATGTATCACCCCCATGATGGCCACGCGTCTGCATCGGGTGGTGTTGTGAGTTCAACAGGTTTTAAAATAGTCGGAGATACGACTACAACATACTACTTCGATGAAAATGGAAGTGGTAATTTAAGAAGATATTATCTAGATGGTTCTACAAGGGTCTACAGTGATTCAACTGCAGGTACCATAGACTATACTAGTGGAAAAATAACCGTAAATGCTATTAACATTCTCTCTACAGTTAATGTTGATAACACGGTTGACTTCACCGTAATACCGAATAGTAACGATGTTGTTGCAACGAGAGGGAAACTAATCGATATAGATGCAAACAACATTTCAGTATCAGGTGAATTGGATACCATCGCAAGTGGTGATTCAAGTGCAGGTGTGGGATATAATTCTACATCTAGTTACAATTATTAGAATGTATAAAGTGGTCGGGAGTCCCCCGAATAGTTTTCCGTTAACTCGGATTTAATTAATAATTTTTCTAGGAGAAAAAAATGGCAGATAAAAAAATAAGTGCTTTGTCACAAATAGCAGATGCAGACATCGAAAGTGATGTATTGCTTCACATTGTTGATAACCCAAGTGCAACACCCATCAATAAAAGGATGACTGTTGGACAAATGTTTGAAAACATACCAACCCATCTTGCAGTAGATGATTTTACAACCTTAACAGTAACGAGTGCAGCTTTGAACACTACGTTTGGAACAGTATTAGACGTAGCAAACTTTGCATCGTCTCTAACTTTTACACTTGCAGATGGTACTGATAATGGTCAATTGAAGGTAATTTATGCATCTTCAGACCATGCATCTTACACTGCAACGGTTAACGTAACTAATGCATTGACTTCACATAACAGTATCGTATTTGATAATGGTGGTGAAGCAGTTCTATTAGTTTGGAACTCAACTGTTGGAAAATGGTTTGTTCTTGCTAACTATGGTGCGACAATTAGCTAATGTATAATGTAGATAAACTCAGTCATCGACTGCACGACCTCTTACCCGATTTCGTTCAACAAGAATCGCCTGAGTTTATCGCCTTCTTAGAAGCATACTTTGAGTTTCTAGAGAGTGAGATAATCACTCTCTCTTCTCAAACTGAGATAGAAGGTATTTTACATGAAGACGGTACAGGTTCTTTACTTTTAGAACCTGCAACCGTTTCCCCTTCCCCCGACCAAGACACTTCATATCTTCGTATAGAAGGTAACCAAGTTGATTCTGCAGGTAATATTCAATTCAATCCTTTTATAAAGGGTGAGTATGTTGTAGGGTCTAAGTCAAAGAGTGTTGCAGAGATTCGTGTAATCAATGGTAGTAGTTTCTTTGTGGAGACTATCCATGGGTCAGGATTTATTGCAGGGGAGACCATTACAGGAAGAAGTAGTGGACAGACAGGTGTTATTGGTGCCTACAAAGAGAATACTATTCTTGCCAATAATAGGTTGTTATCATATTCAGATATCGATAAGACTTCAGATGATTTCTTACAGTATTATCAGAATGATTTCATGCCTCAGATTAATCCTGGCGATACCCAAGACAGACGATTAATTATTAAACATATTAAAGAACTATACGAGAAAAAGGGAACAACAGCTTCCTTACAGTTCTTAATGAGAATTCTTTATGGTCAGGATGCAGAAGTTTACTATCCTATCGACCATACACTACATGTATCGGAATCTTCTTATGTAGAATACCGAAACATGGTTATATCATGTACACAACCACCAAGTCCAACTGATAAAATTACTGCATACAATGGTAGTGAAATATTAGCAGAGTGTGTTATTGAAAATGTATATGCAGGTAAGACAACAGACGAGTACTTACTACAGATATCAGAAAGACATAGTGGTACATTTACTCAAGGAATGACGGTAACAGTCAGAAGTAGAAGTAATATACTTGATGTATTCACTGCAACTATTGTTGGTGTTATTTCAGGAATTGATTCGACTAGTTCGACAAATTCTAAAGGTGCATTATATACACTTAACGATAGAATTGACTTTACTGGAGATTCCGAGTCGGGAACAGTATACGATGTTGTTTCTGTTGTTGATGGTCTTACCACAGGTAATATAGATAAAATTTATATCGAAACCGAAGGTACAGGATATGTCGGTGGTGACTTGGTCATATTCGATAATAGAGATACTCATGGTGGTAATGCAATGGGTATTATCTCTGCAATTGGGTATAAGTACTTACTAGAGTCGGGAAGTGCAGATGGACATTTCTACTTCACTGCAGCTGCAGGTCAAACTGCATTTACTGGTACCGATGACTACAGTCAAACACTAGAGTTCACAAAACAATGGAGAAGAGTCTTTGTTGATGGTATAGAACAAACTGAAGACGACTTTACAGTAACAACAAATACGATTACATTTAATTCGGGTTTAACTGTAGGACAGATAGTAGAAGTCTATACAGAAGAAGCTGATAATTTATTAACGGAAGATGGATTTCCAATACTACAAGAAACTGCAACCAACCCTAGTGCAGGAGTTGGTAACTCTGCAATAAGAAATGTTGAACTCATCAATAATGGTGGTGGTTATTTAACACTTCCACAATGTGCTCCAGGCGGTTACATCTATGTAACAGACACAACTGGATTTGTCGGTGGGGAAACTATAACAGGTACAACTTCGAGTGCAACTGCAAAAGTGGTTCTTGTAGAGAAAGATAAGAAACGACTTGTCTGTATGAGAGAAACAACCGATACAGGTATTTTTGTCGTTGGGGAGATAGTGACAGGTTCATCAACTGAAACAACCTCGACTACTACAGGTGTAGACATCTCTAATGGTAGTGGTGCATCACTAATTGCATCATCATCTACTATTGGTGGTATCGGTTCATTAAACATTCAAGATGTTGGTTCAGGATTCACAAAGAATGCAAAATTAAAATCTACATCTATCTCACCACTTCTATTTAAGAACATAACATATAGTGGTGACCCCTCGTTAAATCCAGGCAACACCATCACTGGTTCGACTTCGGGTGTAACTGCACAAGTTTACTATCTTGATTCAACAAGAAACATTCTTAAACTACAAGGTGCAACTGGAGACTTCTTACAAGAAGAGACAGTAACATTTACTGGTGGTTCATTAAAGGTAGTAGAATATAAAGCATTCAATGGTACAGGATTACTTGCTGGTGAAGCTCAAACTGGTAAGGGAGAAACAGGTGACTTTGGTGCCTTGGATTCTGCCGAACAGAAACTACATGATAATAGAATATATCAAACACATTCTTATGTAATTAGAATTGGTGAATCTATTAACAAGTGGAGAAGTGCAGTAAAAGACTTACTTCACCCTGCAGGACACATCTTCTTTGGTGAGGTTCAGGTATCGAACAACTTTGATACTAGTATGACTACACAATTCTTGCCCACTATCATCATTAATTCGGATGCCGCAACAGCTGCATCGATTGGTGCATCATTAGAATACAATAAGATAATCCGAGTTATTAACGAGTTCGGCCCTTATGTATACTTGGGAGATGCAGGAACACCTACTTATGGTGTCGATGCTATTGGTGGGGGTTCACTAAGTTCATACGCAGTCACAGGTGGTATTCAGAGAGGTAAGGGAACCGAATGGAATGACCCTGCAATCAGACAAAGACATGTCAATATCTTACAAATTAAATCAGTTGCAACTGCATCTGCACCCTCATTCTTTACCCACGATGGTAACACCACTACACTAAACATAGATTCTAATAATGGTTTTGAAAATCAGGACAGAGAAGAAACTATATTTGGGACAAGAGCTAGACCCGCAGATGTAGGTAGAGTGATTCAAATGTGGACACCTGAAGAAGAGAAATTGGTATTAGAAGATGGTGGTAACATCCTTCTAGAACCCGAAGTTAATCGTATGAGACTAGAACCTAAAGCTGATAGAATTTCAGTTCAAGATTTTGGTGGAGAAATGATTTACGAAGATGGTGACTTTATTGAACTAGAAGATGCAACAGAAACATTTGAAGAATATTATTTCACTACTGAAAGGTCTATGGAACCTACTGGTCAAAGACTGGTTATGGAAGATGGTGACATTTTAACAAGTGAAGATGGGGATTTATTCCTATTAGAAACGGGACAAGAAAACGGAGTTTATTCGTTTGCCCCATTAGGGACTACTTTAAGAAGTCTAAATATAATAACAGGACAAGACACATATAGAATATCAAAATATCTAAAAGATGAAACAGATGATGATGATATATTATTTGAAGATGGTCATGGAAACATACTTTTGGAAGAATGTGTATCTGAAGGGTTGAGGATTAGTGATTTAGAATCTGATATGCCCAACTTCTTTATACCACAATTTGAACAAAGACAACGAACTAGAACAAATTTTACATTTAGTGCGACGGTTAAGTCTGCATAGGTGTATAAATAGTATTATAAATATCTGAGGAGATGACAAAAAATGGCAGCAATTATTACGGAAAAGTTTCGAATCCACAATGCGAGACAATTTAAAGAGGATTTTGCAGATGCAACATCTTCCACATATCTATTCATAGGTAGACCTTATGTTTGGGATTCAACGGATACAATTCCTACACCAGCTAACTCTGTAAAAGAAGAAGTTGCAGCGTTCAATGACATGCTTGCAATGAAGAAAGTTGCATCAGGTGACGTATCTCATTCTATTCCTAGACGAAACTGGACTACAGGAACCACATACGAAGAGTATGCACATGATTACAGTGCATCAAACCTTTCACCAGTTACAAGTTCTAACAACTTATACGACACTACTTTCTACGTTATGTCCTCAGCATACAATGTTTACAAGTGTATCAGAACTGGAAGAAACAGTTCATATGTTAGACAACCTTCTACTGTTGAACCAACAGGAACAGCAATTGCACCAATCACAACTGCTGATGGTTACATTTGGAAATACATGTACTCTGTATCTGCCTCAGAAACAATTAAATTCGTAACTAACGATTTTATCCCTTGTAAAACATTGGGTGCATTACAGAAAGTGCATGGTGACCTTGCAGCTATTGGTGCCGTTGGTAGTACAGATGGTTCCACACAATTTGCGTCAGAAGATGGTGCAGACACATATGAAGGTGCAATTTACCATGTTCGTGCAGACAACATAGGTTCAGGTTATACGTCAGGTACATATACTAATGTTCCTGTTGAAGGTGATGGAACTAGTGCAGTAGCAACAGTCGTTATCTCTTCAGGTGGAGTTGAATCCATCACTATGACTGCAAATGGAACCAATTACACATCAGGTACAATGAGAGTTGCAGCTGTTGGTGCTGGTAATGGTAACAATGATATGGTTCTTACACCAATCATCTCTCCATTACTTGGACATGGTGCAGACCCAGTCAATGAACTAGGTGCAAACTATGTCATCGTAAACTCTAGATTAGAGTTTGCAGAAGGTGGTGGTGATTTCCCAACAACTAATGACTTTAGAAGAATTGGACTTCTTCAAGACCCACAAAAAGTAGTCAGTGCAATTGCAGCTGATGCTACTCTTGCAACATATAAGAAGTTTACACTTTCAAGTGTATCGGGTGTTGTAGTAGATTCTATTTTATTGAATGCTGATGCAGACGGAGATAACATTGCAGTTGCAAGAGTTGTTTCAATCGTAGGTTCAGTTGTCTCATACTTACCAATTCCAAATAGTTTTGGTGGATATGCAGATTTCTCTGTATCCGATAACATGTTTATTAGTGGAAGTGCATCATCTTTTGGAACAGTGTCGTCTTTAGACAGTACTTTCCCTGAAGCCCTTCCGAGAACAGGTAAGATTATCTATGTGGAAAATAGAGGTGCAGTATCAAGAGCAGCCGACCAAATAGAAGATATTAAACTTATTGTTCAAATGTAATTTTGTTTCTTAGGAAACATAACAAATAGAGTAAACTTATGCCAGAGAAGATTGACTTAAATATTTCGCCTTACTATGATGACTATGATGAATCTAAAAAGTTTCACAAAGTTTTATATCGTGCAGGTAGACCTCTTCAAGCAAGAGAACTAACACAATCCCAATCAATCATGCAGAACCAAATCGAAAGATTTGGTAATCATGTGTTTGAAGAGGGGTCTATTGTTAGTGGTGCTATTGCAGATATCGATATGGATATCTACTATGTGAAGTGTTTAGCTGCAAACCCAGGCAGTGGTGCAGGTACATCAGAAACACATAGAGTTGCAACTCATGGGTTGCATGTTCAAGGAAAGACATCAGGTGTTGTTGCTAGAGTAATGACCTCAGTAGCTTCAACTGGAACAGATGAGTTAACTCTTTTAGTCAAGTTTATTAGACAGGGAACAACTGCAACTAATGACTATGCCTTCTCAGCAGGAGAGGTCTTAGAACCAGTCACAATTAGTTCAAGTGGTAGTATAACTGCAACAGCATCAGGAAAAGAATTTACCATAGCTGCAACATCTGTTACACCAATTGGTAGGTCTTCGATTGCACACATAAGTGAAGGTATTATTTACACTCGTGGATTCTTTACAAAGGTAGACACTCAAGAATTGATACTTGAAAAGTATTCAGGTAAACCTTCGTACAGAATTGGTGTTCAAATTTCCGAAAATCTAATTTCATCTGCAGATGACACATCATTACTAGATAATGCAGCGGGTTCTTCTAATGAGAATGCTGGTGGTGCAGATAGACTTAAACTTTCGTTAACATTCACAAAAGTTTTACTTAGTTCGACAACAGATTCAGATTTTATAGAACTTGTTAGAGTCAACAATGGTATCATTGAACTTAAAATAGACAAGACAAGATACACTCAAGGTTTCAATAGTACACTTGCACGAAGAACATTCGATGCTAGTGGAGATTTTGTAACAAGACAATTCGTTCCTAATCTAAAAGAACATTTAAACAATGGTGTCAATGCAGGTTACTATTCTTCACTATATGGTGGTAATGAATCCAAGTTTATCATGCAGGTATCGCCAGGAAAAGCATATGTTAAAGGATATGAGATTGAAAAGATTGGAACTACTCCACTAACATTCAAGAAAGCTAGAAGTACAGAAGCACTAGTGGGTGCATCTACTCCTATCCGAATTGGTAACTTCATTAAACTTAAGAATGTACATAGTATGCCTGAGTTCGGTAACGAAACAGGTGGTGACTCACAGTCCCCATTCAACGAAGTTAAAATATTTGATGGTGTAATTGCATCAGGTGATGCAGGAGACCCAACTGCAGCTGGTAATCATATCGGTTATGCAAGAGTTAGAGGTTACGACTTTGTAGATAACTCTTCAAGTGCAACTGGACTAATATTTGCAAAGACTGGTAATGCACAACACAACTTATACATGTTTGATGTTAAGATGTTTACTAAACTACCTTATGGTTCAAAAACTGGAACATTCACAGCAGGTGATATAGTTACAGGTACGACAACAGGTGCAACAGGTATAGTACATAATGATGTCTCTAATAGTGCATTATATCTTCACGATGTTGTAGGAACATTTGCCGATGGTGAAGCTGTAACAACTTCAGGTGTAGGTACTGGTGCATTCACAATTGGTGCAGGTGTTAGAGGATATAACATTGACCGTGCAAGGTCAGTAACACAAGTATCAACTGCATCTAGAGAAACATTTACTGCAAACATTGTAACAGATTCAGATAAGATATTACTTGGAACAGTTAACTTCAATGGAACAACAGCCGTATCAGGTTTCGGAACCGATTTTAAAACCGAACTTAAAGAAGGTGACATCATTGTTGATGGTGCAGGTACAGAACATGTAGTGTCTAGTATTGCCAGTGCAATATCATTAACTCTAGATGGAAATAGTACAGAACCAACATATAGTGGTAATGCAACAAGAAGAAGAACTAAAGTATATCAACAAGATAGAACAGTAGGTATCTCTGCACTACCAAGAGATTGGATTTCAAACCATACGCCTGATGACCTTACAGTTAGAAGACAGAATACTGTTAGTGCAGGTTCGACTGGATTTGCAATAAGTGTCGGTTCGGGTGAAACATTCGGTGCAGTGAATAACGATAACTTCACAGTATCCGTTGCACAACAATCATCTGATGCAGGTAGAACACTTGTTAATGGTGATACATTAGACATTAATCAGTTTTCTGTTTCAGGAACAGGTACTTATACTTTCACAAGTGGAAGTTGGGATGCCCAAGATGCAGGTGCAATATTAAGAGTTTCATATACTGTTAAACAATCAAACCCTGCAAGAAAAACAAAGAATTTTAAATCAGGTAGAGTTGTAACAGTAACTACTGCATCATCATCTAATACACCTTATGGTAGAAATTACGATGACAAAGATATTACACTAGGTGTTGCAGATGCATACAAAGTACATGGTATCTATGAAGGAGTTGGTGGTTCAACACCAGTACCACCTTCACTCGTAATTAATGAGACAAATTCTACAAGTTTCACTAGTGGTGAAATTGTCATCGGAACAACATCAAGTGCAAGAGGAACAATTATTGCATATGGTGGTGATGATGCAACTTCATATATCTACTACACTGGTACTAATAGATTTGTTGCAGGTGAAGTTATCACTGGACAAACTTCAAGTGCTACAGGAACACTAACAAGTGTTGCAGTTGGTTCATCAGATATAACAAATAGATTCTTCTTTGACGATGGTCAGAGAGATGGGTTCTATGACATTGCAAGACTAACAAGAAAATCGGGGGAACCTGCACCAAGTAATGCAATTCTCGTAGTATTTGATTACTTTGCATCAGCTGGTGAAGGTAATTTCTATGACATTAATTCATATGATATCCCATATAAAGATATCCCAGTTTATACTGCAAACAAAGTAGACCTTGGTGGATTGGAACCTGATGGAACATATGAGTTATCAGACTCAATCGACTACAGACCAGTGGTTGGACAACTATTGACTAACACCAATTTCTCAAATGATACTGGTAGTAACAATGGTAGAACTGTTGCAGACCCAACAAACATCTCAACAGAGATATCATCTGCACCATTCCTATACACAGTTAGGGATTTTGGTTCTACAGGTTCAAGTAAAATAGATACACCAGTGAATGGTACATTCTCCGTAGGAGATATTTCATTCTATGTTGGTAGAATTGACAAAGTATTTTTACATAGAGAAGGTAGTTTCCAAATTGTTGAAGGAACATCTTCAATCACACCAACTAAACCAAAGGCTATTGACGATGCAATTGAATTATTTGAAGTCAGTATTCCTGCATATACAAAAGATTTAAAAACTGTAAAGGTAAGAGCTAAAGACCATAGAAGTTACACAATGAAAGATATTGGTAAAATTGCCAATAGAGTTGCAAACTTAGAAAGAGTCACTACATTATCTTTATTAGAAAAAGACACACAGTCACTTCAGATATTAGATTCTGATGGTTTTGATAGATTCAAGTCGGGGTTTGTTGTTGATTCATTTAAAGGACATGGTATCGGAGATGTTAGACATCCTGATTACAGATGTGCAGTGGACGCTAAAACTGGAACACTGAGACCACAATCATATCAAAACTTTATTGATTTAACACTTGACACAACCACAAGTTCCAACTATCAAAAGACAGGTGACTTAATAACATTACCATACACTAGTTATAACTATGTGTCTCAAGATAAAGCATCAAGAACTATTAATGTCAACCCATACAATGTATTTGCATTTATAGGAAATGTTAAACTAACTCCTGCAATCGATATTTGGAATGATTCTGAAAGACTTCCCGATGTAAGAGTTAATAGACAGGGTAATTATGACGCTGTTCTTGCAGAAAATACAAACTCATTAGGTTCTGTTTGGAACTCATGGCAAACAACATTTGTCGGTGAACCAACAGTCGTATCCGAAGAAGTTACATCAACAACTGCAGGAAGATGGGAAGGTGACCCTACTCAAGGTGGAACATGGGTTGCTGGTGAACAGGTCACTAGAGAAATTACAGAAACACCCGAGACTCAGACTAGGTCGGGTATTAAAACTACTGTAGTTGAAGACTTTGTAGAAAACAGAAATGACCGAGTTGTCAGTGTTACAATTATCCCTTGGATTCGTTCAAGAGAAATAGAAATTGATGCAACTGAACTTAAACCAAATTCTAACCACTTCATTTTCTTTGATAATCAAGATGTCAACGCACACGTTAGACCACATAGTGCATCCTATTCACAAGATGGTGGGGTGACTGTAACATCAGGAATTAAAGCTGATGGTAATGGTAGGGTTCGTGCATACTTTACAATCCCTCAAACGGATTCAATGAGATTCCCTACAGGTCAAAGACAATTAAGAGTTACTTCGAGTTTATATAACCTATCAAATCCTGCGTCAAGTGGACAGGAGATTTATCAAGCTCAAGGTCTACTACAAGCATCACAAACTGAAATTACATCTACAAGAAATGGTAGAGTAATTAGAGAAAGTTTAGGAGAGAGTAAAGACACCGTAAGAAGAGGTGAAAGTCTTAACTCAACTCCGACTGATACAACTGCACCTGAGATACCAGTGGATACAACTCCACAAGAAACAATTCCCGACCCAGTTATTGCAGATTTTATTCCCGACTTATGGGAAGTAGAAGACTTTTGGTTTATTCCAGTTGAGTTTAATTGGAGAGACCCATTAGCACAATCATTCATAGTAGAGAAAAGTGGTGGTATGTTTGTAACAGGGGTAGATTTATACTTTGAAACAAAGGATGATTCACTACCTGTAACAGTTGAATTAAGAAATATGGTCAATGGATATCCTGGCCAGAATGTTCTTCCCTTCTCAACTAAGACACTAACACCTGCTGAAATTAACACTTCAACTAATGGTTCGGCATTAACAACATTCACATTTGATTCACCAGTATTCTTAGAATCACAACAAGAATATTGTTTTGTTGTTCTATCTAACTCAGATAAGTATCACACATACATTTCTAGAATGGGTGAAAAAGATTTAATCACTTCACAAACAATTGCAGGACAACCATATGCAGGGTCATTATTCATGTCTCAGAATGCATCAACATGGACTGCAGAACAAACAGACGACCTCAAGTTTAACATTAAAGTTGCTAAATTTACAGCGAATGCCTCAGCGAATATTGCAACAGTTAACTTTGAGAATATTGAGTTACCAACCATTAAATTACAAAGTAACCCAATTCAGACATTTGTTGACCAAAGATATGTTAAAGTATATGCATACAACCATGGTATGTATGATAACTCATCACAGGTAATTCTTTCAGGGATTATTGGAGACAAGACAGGTGGTGTTACAAATGTAGGAACACCTGCTAAACAAACAGGAACTACACCTGCAGACCAAACTTGGGGAACCGTATCATCACCTCTTACCACTACAACTAGTGGAACTGGTACTGGTGCAACTGTTTCAATAACAGTCTCATCCAGTGGAACTGCATTTGCAGCCAAAGTTGTAGACTGTGGTAGTGGTTATAGTGCAAGTGATACTCTAACTGTAACTGATTTTGGTAGTGCAACTAATAGTTTTAATATTTCAATAGGTGCTATTGAAGATACATTAGGTGGGTTCCCGATTAGTTTGTTGAATGGAACACATAGTGCTTTATCAAGTTATGAAATTGACGCATTCACTATCATACCTGAAGTTTCTGCTTCTGCTGCGTTTGGTGCTATGAATTTAATTGCAGGATTTACTGGGGATAATGGAACAGTCGGTGGAAGTTCAAACGTAACATCTACAAGAAATTTATACTTTGATGCATGTCATACACTAATACCAAATTTACAAGTAAAGGATACAAAAATAAGTGTAAACATTAAAGGTACTGGTATGAACACACCTGAAGGTTTCAGAAAAACTGTTGACTCAGTTTATGTTAAGAAGACCTCTTCAAAGTTCATTACACTTAATGATAACAATTTCTTTGACAGTCCGACTATTATTGCAAGTGGTATCAACGAGTCGGGTAATATGAACTCTACTAAGTCATTCCAATTACAAGTTCAATTACAGACAAATTCAACAAACCTATCCCCAGTTATTGATACTGCATCGGTAGGTTTCTTAGGTATTACTAATAGAATCAATAATATCGATAGTGCAACAGGTAAGAAATATAATGGTACATCACTTAGTTCTACAGTCACAAGTTTAGGAAGTGGTACTACATTTGTACCATCAACAGCTGCAGACGGAGATAACAATGTATTCACATACTTGACTAAGAAGATTAATCTCAAGTCTCCTGCAACTTCCCTAAAAACCATCATGGATGTGTTCAGAGGTTCGGGTGCAGAAGTTAAGGTTCTATACAAAATATTAAAGAATGATGAATCAATCAGTTTTGATGATATTGGATGGACATATTTCAATACGAATGGAAGTCCTGATGAGACAGTAGAAGCTGATGGAAGAAACTTTAAAGAATACGAATTTACAGTCAATGACTTACCCGAGTTTAGTTCTTTTGCAATTAAGATTGTAGGTCAGTCCTACAATACAGGAGTGATACCGATGGTATCTAACTTCAGAACATTAGCACTTGCAACATAATATGGAAACTCTTGCAAAAGTTGAAGGACACACTGGAATATATCGTGATGAAGTTACTGGTGCAATTGTTAATACTGATATGAAGTCATTTCAGTATGCAAAGAATAGAAAGCAAAATTTTCTAAACCAAAAAAATGAGATAAATACATTAAAGAATGAAGTATCAGAAATGAAATCTATGCTTCAAACAATACTAGGAAAATTAAATGGCTAAGACAGTTGACCAACACAGTACTATAGAAGACTTTAGAAAAAGGTATAACGAACTTGCCACAGATGTGGGTGATGCTTCGGGAATACAAACTGCAGATAATAGTGTTGTAGATGCGATTAATACTCTAGACAGTAGGTCTTTCTATTTCCAAGAATTTGCATACACTGCGACTGCAGGTCAAACTGTATTTACTGGAAGTGACGGTAATAATGTCCTTCAAGTACGAAGAGAAAGATTACAAGTATTTAAAAATGGTGCATTATTACAAGAAGGTGATGACTATATTCTTGGTTCAGATAATGACCAAGGTATCGTAACATCTATAACATTAACATCGGGTGCAAGTCTTAATGACACTATAGTGTTCTTTGCATTCACTGGTTCATACTTAGGAGTTCTAGGTGGGTCAGGTGCTGGGTCAACATTCTTCACTGAAACAGCTGCAAATACAATATACAATACTAATGAAAATGGTATCATCCTTCAGGGAGATGATGCATACACAACAGAATTAGAAAGTGGATACAACATACAACTTGCAGGTAGGACTTATGCTGAAGACGACCTAACCCTTGCAAGTGGTAAAGTAATCACAACACCTGAACTTGTTGCAACTACAGCTGATATCAATGGTGGTAGTGTTGATGGTGCAACCATTGGTGAGTCCTCAAGGTCAACTGGTAAGTTTACAGATGTAGACCTTAATGGGAACTTAACAGTTACAGGTACTACAGACTTAAATTCAAACCTTACAGTAGATGGTAACACAACATTAGGTAATGCCTCTAGTGATACAATCACATTAACAGGTCAGGTCAGCTCTCATTTAATACCAGTCACAGATGGAACATATAATCTAGGTACATCTTCGAAAGAGTGGAATAATGCATTCTTTGATGGAACTGTAACTACAGATGCACTTGTTGCTGATACTGCAGACATTAATGGTGGTACAATAGACAGTGCAATAATCAATGGAACTTCAATCGGTGAGTCCTCAAGGTCAACTGGTAAGTTTACAAATGTAGACCTAAGTGGGAACTTGACTGTTACTGGTAATGCAACTATTAATGGTAACCTAACATTCGGTGATGCAGATACAGATAGTGTTGCTTTCAACGCAGATGTTAATTCACATTTAATCCCAAACATAGATGGAACATATAATCTAGGTACATCTTCAAAGGAATGGAATAATGCATACTTTGATGGAACAGTGACTACAGATGCACTTGTTGCCAATACAGCAGATATCAATGGTGGTAGTGTTGATGGTACCACAATCGGTGCAGCTGTTGCTTCAACAATACTTGGTACAACAATTGGTGGTACAACAATTACTGCAAGTACAGGTTTTAGTGGTAATTTAACAGGAAACGTAACAGGAAACGTAACAGGTGATATTAAATTTGGTAGTGCATTAGTATTAGATGTTTCAAGTGGTGCATTAACTGGTTCGGTATCAAGTATATCAAATCATAATACAGATAGTTTATCAGAAGGTTCTACCAATGTATACTTTACAAATGCAAGAGCTGATGCTCGTGCAGATGTGCAGATTGGACAAGCAAATATTCAAGACCTTTCTAATGTCACAATAACAACCCCTGCAAGTGGTAACTTGTTAGCATATAATGGTTCTGCGTGGGTCAACACTGCACCTAGTACAACAGATACAATATCTGAAGGTTCATCTAACCTATGGTACACAGATGAGAGAGCTCAAGATGCAACTGCAGCTGCATTAAACCATAGTAACCACACCAATGTGACCGTTGCATATGTAGATGCATCTAATGAGATTAGACTTTCAGCTGCAAGTGCAGAAAACATATTCCAAACTGTTGCTTCCGATAGTGGAAATGCAGTTGCAGACGCAACAAGTGACACACTTACAATTACAGGTGGGACAGGATTAGAGACTTCAGTATCAGGTGATACTTTAACAATTGACCATACATCAACTGGTGCAGCTACTGTAAACAATAGTGGTGCAACAGTAATACAAGACTTGACAATCGATGGTCAGGGTCACCTTACAGGTGTAAATTCTCATACTTTGACACTTGCCAACTTAGGTTATGGTGGTGCTACAGACGCAAACAACTACACATTTTCTATTAAAGAAGATGGTGGAAGTGCATATGCAATTACATCGGGTAGTGCAGTAGACTTTAGAGGTGCAGGTTCAGTTTCAGTATCAAGGTCAAGTGGAATTGTAACATTTACTGGAACAGATACCAATACTTGGAGACCTATTCACGATAGTCCAGTTGACGGTGCAACAACTACATCAATCAGTAGTAACTGGGCATTTGATAATGTTAAAACAGCAGTACCAGCAAGTGCATTGTTTACAGATACTAACACAACCAATTTCAACATTCAAGCAAATGGTGGTGCAACAACAAATATAAGTGCTGGTGAAACGATGAATTTCGTAAATGGTACTGATATTAGTATTACCCGCTCAGGAAATGCATTTACAGTCAACAGTACAGGTTCAGATGCAGCCATAACTAGTAATGGTTCAACACCATCTCTTGCATCGGGTATTACTGGTGCAGAAGTTAGGTCACTAATTGGTGCAGGAACAAGTTCATCAGACACTACATATTCTGTTGGTGACGGTGGATTAACTCAAAAGAACTTTACAAGTACTCTAAAGACCAAACTAGATAGTGTTGACAGTAATGCAACATTAGGGTTCAATGCCATTTATGGATATAATGGTAATGTTGGTGCTGGTTATGTTATGGCGATGGGTGCATCGACAAGTAACAAATCTCTATATGTTCAAGCTGGAACTGGTATATCTCTTAGTGAGGTCAGCAACTTTGGTGGTACTGGTAAAGATGCATTAAAAATTACCAACACGGTTGTTAATACAGATACCAATACAGTAACATCAGTTGGTGCAAATAACACAGGTTTATCTACTGGTAACATTTATATAAATGGTAGTGGTGCAACATCAATATCAAAATCAGGTGGAACAATTACAATCAATTCTACTGATACCAATACTGATACCAACACAACTTATACAGCTGGAACAGGAATGTCCTTAAGTGGAACTACATTCAACTGTAATGTTGTCAATACAGACACTAACACAACTTATACAGCTGGAACAGGATTGACTTTAGTTGGTACTCAGTTTAGAAATACAGTTGTCAATACAGATACCAACACAACATATTCTGCTGGTAATGGTATGTCTCTAAGTGGAACACAATTCCTAATGAGTGGTTCATATAGTGGTACATTTACCGCTTCCACTCTTCATTCAAGTGGTGATGTTATTGCATACTACTCAGATGAAAGACTAAAAGATTTCGAAGGAACAATACCAAATGCATTAGATAAAGTATCTCAGTTGAATGGTTACTACTTTACTGCAAATGAAACTGCAAAAGAATTGGGATTCGATAATGACCAAAGACAAGTTGGTGTTTCTGCACAAGAAGTAGAAGCAATTATGCCAGAGATTATTAAATCTGCACCTATCAATGAAGAACATGGAACAGATTATAAAACTGTTCAATATGAAAAACTCGTTCCCTTATTAATAGAAGCTATTAAAGAGTTGAAAGGGGAGATTGAGGAATTAAAGGGGAATAAATAATGGGTCTTCCTGAAATTGGTACAAAGAGTTATCTCAACATGGGTGCCCTTGCCGATGAATTCGGTCAAGCACGTTCTAACGTCTCATTAACAAGTTTTCATAAAGATGCAGCTAATTTGTATCTGCCTGCAAATGCTGGATTAAGCATACCCGAATCAAACTGTTCTCGTGAGGGTGCTGAGTACGATGGTGCAATTAGTGGAACTGCGGCAGGAATTCCACTCGTATTACCACAACATACAAAATCTCGTCTAAGGACTAGTTCAACTGGAACCCCATCAATTGTTCGTGGTATTCCATCAACAGTAAATACTCAAATTAAGTTAGGTGATTTTGTTGGTGTGTCTAATGGTAACCCTCTTGTTACAGATGCATGTGGACAAACCCCAACTAACAGAATATTTAATTCAGGTAGAACAGGAAGTGCCTATAGAACAAATTCTAGTGGTAGGTTCAAAAATGTAACTGGTTCACAGATTGCAGGTACTTGGAAAGCTACAACAAGTAATACATGGACAACGATGAATTTAGGTACAGTATGTGCAGCTGGAGATGTAATTGTAATGCTGGTATCTACTAGTGGTGGAACATTATATACACCAACGGTTGCAAGTGGTAGTTATCAAGCTGCAAAATTCCGTAGGATTTCTAAAAATGGTGGTTCTCAGATAGACAATAACTGGACGAATCATCTACATAGAAAATCGGAAGCAGGAGACGATACTTGGGCTGCCTGTCAGTCTATGGTGTGTACAGGTGATGAGAATCGAGTTGAATATTATGCCCATATGAGTTCGAGTCAACCCGTACTAATGCATTTCTTTGTTCTCAAAGGCCCTGTCAGTGGGATTATATGTAGTGCTATTAAACAGACAGATAATAACTCAAACTATGTCAAGACCGAACCAGCTGGGGGCCCTAATAATGGAATAACAATGTTTTCTAGTCCATTTTACAATAACTATTATGCCACAACTTATGGGTATACAGCTGCTCTAAATGGAACTGGACAGATATATTATCAGTCACACATTGGTTTGCGAACAGGTGCATATGCCATCTCATTGTTTTGTGATGAAAAGAGATACACCTCCAGCACTAATTTTCTTAAAGGCTTTAGTACAAACACTTATGTCGAAGCCGACACTACACCCACTGTATCAGTTGGTCGTTCAAATCAAGATGGGGAAGTCTTCTCACTTTACTGGAATACGGGAATTTAAATGTACAAACATACTGTAGGTTTTCCAACACAAGAACAATTCAATACGTTATGGAATGCCAATATTGGTGCATTTTGGACTCACAATGCATACAGACGAGACGACCACGGATTTACTACTTCAGATGAACTGAGAGACGATAGTTATCAACAAATGATGCAAGAACAACACCGAAGTTTTTGTCATTTATGTTGGGAAGATGAGACTCTTATTGGAGTTCTTCAAATTCAAAGAATTTTTGACACTTCAAATCTGAGTCATATTGCAGACCTTCTAGAAGATGGGTGGGAAGATACCACTGGTATCGTAGGAATACAAATGTATATAGATGATAGCCATGGTGATAAGACTTGGTTAACATTAATAAAAAATAGTGTTACAGGAAAAGAAGGTGCTGTAGATATAACACTGAAGGATGCATGTTGGTCAAATGGTATTGAAAGATTATTTACCAGTAGAGTGGGTAGTGTTCAAAAACAACACAGTATAATCCACCTTAATACTCCATCATTTAGGGATGATATATATTTAAACTTTGGGTTAAGTTCAACAGATGGTTCAAAAATTGATTGGAATATTGATGATGAGACCACAGTTATTATTAAATTAGTTTCGGGTTCATCATTTGGATGGCCTGAAACACATTCTTCATACAAAGTACTTTAACCTCAACCAATAAAATGGTATAAATAGTTATATGGCAATCATAGCAAACATATTCATCGACCAAGGAACAGACTTCTCAATAACTGTAGATGTCACAGATACCGATGGTACAGCATTAGAGATGACAGGATATACTGCAGCTGGACAGATAAGAAAGACTTATTCATCCTCAACTGCAAGTGGAACATTCACTACTGCAATCGCAGCTGCTTCAGGACAGGTAACACTATCCTTAACAGATACAGAAACATCTGCAATACCAGCTGGTCGATATGTATATGATTTGACCATAACGAGTGCTTCCTCTATAACCACGAGAGTTGTTGAGGGACAGATAAATGTAACTCCGAGTGTAACGAGATAATATTATGGCAATTAAAGGAACACTAAGTCGAACTGCAAGTATTGGTGGTGTAGTATCGGGTGCAGGTAATGTCCGTGCTAAACAAGTAGCTATCGGTAATGCAGTGAATGTAAATATTGCATCCAAGTCAATCAACGAACTTGCAGACGTAAACGCAACAGAGACGGACGATGGTCTTCTCTCGTATGATGCATCAACAGATAAATGGACAACTACTACTAATCTAGACGGTGGAACATTCTAGTTGTCTAAATACTAGTACAAATCAAGGATACCAACCAGTGAAGGTATCGACCCACATTGTGAGTGGACTGTTTAAATATATTATGTAAATCTCGACCTTGACAGTGACAGGTCACAACTTAAATTAAATAAATTTTATAGGAAATATAAAAATGGCAACAGTAATTCAAATCAAAAGAAGTACGTCTGCATCAGCTCCATCCGTTTCGGATTTGAGTAATGGTGAGTTAGCGTACGTCCAAGATGCGAGTAATAATGGTGCTTCTGCAAAATTATTTATTGAATCAGTAGATTCCTCTTCTAACCCAGTTATCCATACAATCGGTGGTAAATATTATACCGATATCGTTGGTGCAACTAAGGGTGTTAGTGGAACTGCAGGTTTTCTAAAATTTCACGAAGACACAGACAATGGAACATCATCAGTAACCCTCAGCTCTCCAGCTGCTCTAGGTGGTGACGTATCATTGGTTTTACCTACAGCTGACGGTAGTGCTAACCAAGCACTTATTACCGATGGTTCAGGTCAATTATCATTCGCTTCTACAACATCAACCCTAGCAGGTGCTACGGATTCAGATATCACAACTCCTTCAACAGGTCAAGTACTTGTTCATGACGGAAGTGATTCATTTGACAACGTATCTTTCAGTGGTGATGTAACATTAGCATCTAACGGTGCTGTAACAATCGGTGCAAGTGCAATATCAACAGGGAAAATTGCTAATGATGCAGTTGACGCTGACAAACTTGCTTCTAACGCAGTAGTTGAAGCTTCTATAGTAAATGATGCTGTAACAGCAGCTAAACTTGCTTCTAACGCAGTAGTATTTGCGTCAGTAGACGGTGCAGCGGTTATCACTGCAGCTGAAGGTGTATCTTCAAACAGTACGTCTGATGTAACATTCCCAACAACAAAAGCAGTATTCGATTACGTTTCTGCAATTGATGTTGATGATGCCCTAGGACTTATCGGTGATAGTGGAACAGGTTCAATCGACCTTGACGCTCAGTCACTAACAGTTTCAGGTACAGCAAACGAAATTGATACAGCAGTCTCAGGACAAACTATAACAGTTGGTCTTGTAGCTAACCCTACAGTTTCAGGTAACTTAACAGTTTCAGGTAACTTAATCACAGATGATATCACAACTGCTACTTTAACAACTTCAGGTAACTTAACGGTTACTGGTGATTTAGCTGTTAACGGAACAACAACTACAGTAAATTCTACTACAGTCTCTATTGCAGACCCAGTTTTCCAAATTGGTTCAGATGCTTCAGATGACAACTTAGACCGTGGTATTAAGTTTGAATATAACGATGGAACTGCAAAAGTTGGTTTCTTCGGTATGGACGACTCAACTGGTAAATTCGTAGCTCTATCTAGTGCAACAGACACATCTTCAGTATTCTCAGGAACAGCAATGGCTGCAGACTTTGGTGCTTTAGGTGCTACAGATGTCGCTCTAAGTGGTTCTATTACTTCTATAGATGGTTCTGCTCCAACAGCTGGTCAAATAATGATTGGTACTGGTACAGACTTTGCTCTTGGAACATTAACAGCTGGTGAAGGAATCGATGTTACTAATGCTAATGGTGCAATCACACTATCTGTTGAAGACGCTACAGTCTCTAACAAAGGTATTGCGAGTTTTGCTACAGCAATCTTCGATGTTACTTCAGGTGCAGTGTCTATTAAAGATGCTACTTCTTCAGTTAAGGGTATCGCCTCGTTTGGTGGTGACTTCACAGTATCTTCGGGTGCAGTGTCAGTTACTTCTCTAGACGGTGGTACATTCTAAGATAGTTAAGGAGACCAAACATGGCAACAGTAATTCAATTTAAAAGAAGTTCTACTCAGAACGCAGTTCCCGTTACTAGTGATTTATCACTTGGTGAAATTGCAGTAAATACCTACCACGGTAGATTTTACACTGAAAAGAATGACGGAAGTGCTGCCATTGTTGAAGTTGGGTCTAACCCATCTTCTTTAACTATCAACGATGCATTGGTATTCCCAACTGCAGACGGTTCTAGTGGACAGTTATTGTCCACAGATGGTTCGGGTAACTTAGACTTTATCGATGCAGCTAGTTCTGCATTAACACAATTCTATTATACAGTTACGAGTTCAACTCAAACTGTATTTTCGGGTAGTGACGATAATAGTAACACATTAAGTTACACTGCGGGTCTTGAGGGTGTTTATTTGAACGGTATTAAATTAGTAAGTGGAAGTGACTATGTCACGACTTCTACTACTGTAATAACACTTCAAGCAAATGCAGTCTCAGGGGATATACTACAGGTTGTAGCTCAGACTTCAGTATCAAACTTAGTGCAGGGATTCTTTTCGAATACCTCACTAACAGCGACTACTGCAGACCAAGTATTGAGTTCTAATTCAGTTGCAAACAAAACGATAAAATATGTTATCGTTGGGAAACATGCATCTTTAGGAACTCATGCAGCTGAGGTACTATTAATTAACGATGGTTCGAATGCACATTTCGTCCAGTATGGTGATGCTTTCTCAGCATCTTCATTGTTCTCACTTTCGAGTGATATAAACAGTGGAAATATGAGATTACTAGTAACACCTGCTAATACGAACACTGATTTCACCACCTTCCAAATTAGATTAACATAGGAGAATTAACAAATGGCTAAGACAAATAGTTTTAAAATTGCTGAGTTAATTCGAGGTATTGAGTATGATGTCGCAACAGACACGATTACTTCTACTAAAAATATTAACTCTAAGAATAAGAAGACTGGTTCTGAGACAAAAACATCTACTACACAGTTTGATTTAGATACATTTGCGAAAGCAACGTATCGTGCAGCTAGATATATTGTCGCAATGAGTGAGGGGTCAAACTTTCATTCTACAGAAATCATGCTCATACATGACGGAACTGATGTGACATTGACTTCATATGGAACATTGAAAGACACAAATCTTGCGACTTTCGATGCAGACATAAGTGGTTCAAACCTTCGTTTAAGATGTACACCAGCGAGTGCAAACTCAACGGTCATCAAATTTGATAGAACATTGGTAGAAGCTTAAGCTTTTAATTATATCATAAAACTAAAAGGGGTCTTCATTGACCCCTTTTTTTTGTTTAAGATATTTTAAGGTATAAATAGTACTATGGGAACTCAAACAAAATTCTTTACCGAGTATGGTCATAAGGACTTAGGTAATACCGAGATAGATGGGAGTTTGGTCGTAAGTGGAAACTTAACGGTCAATGGTACTCAGACTATTATCGATTCCACAACGACCTCAGTTACCGATTCAATGTTGGAACTTGCAAGTGGTAACACTACTGCAGATTTAATTGACATTGGTTTCTATGGTAACTATAATGATGGTTTGAGTGGTGAGTCGGGAGTATCAGAATACACAGGTTTATTCAGGGATGCAAGTGATTCAACATGGAAGTTATTTGATGGTCTAGAAACAGAACCAAGTACTACAGTAGATTTATCGGGTGGAAACTATGCACTTGCTGATTTACAATTGGGTGATTTAACCTCATCTACATTGACTGCAGCTGGTCTATCTTACCCTTCTAGTGATGGTTCTAACGGACAAGTTCTAACTTCCAATGGTAGTGGAACACTTTCCTTCCAAGATGCAGGAGGTGGACTTACAGCAGGTTCTATAACTACCACTGCAACGACACAGACAACATTAGATACTTTTGCACTTGGGTCTTATAGAAGTGTGAAGTATCAAGTACAAGCGTCCGACACAACTTCGGGTGAATACCATGTCATTGAGATAATGGTCTTACATGATGGTACTACTGCATATCATTCACAATATGGTGAAATGTATACAGGGTCGTCTCCTTTGGGGACATTTACGGTAGATGTCAATATAAGCAATGCAAGATTAAGGGTAACTCCTGCATCTACAAACTCAACAGTATTTAAATTCAAAAAAATTGAAATTTCTGTCTAGTATTACCAGTCTTCAGTGACCGAACATACTAAATACTTGCATAAGAATTTAAAGAATTTCAAAACCATTCACAAATAGGAATCACACACATGGCAACACAGAACAAATTCGTAATAGAATACGGTTTAAGCGTTGGGTCAACTGATGTTATCGACTCTAATGGAAAGGTGGTTGCAGCTGCAATCTCTAACTTAGACACGGATGATTTATCAGAAGGTTCAACCAACCTCTTCTTCACAAACGCAAGATTTAACTCAAGCTTTGATACAAGACTATCAAATGCAACTGTTGATGGAGGTACTATCTAATGGCTGGTGAAAAGAATTTTAATATCAAAAATGGTTTATCCGTTGGTGGTGTAGAAGTAATTAACTCATCGGGTGACTTAGTCGCTGGTGGGATTGGAGTTGCAGTAAACGAAGCAATCGCAGATAAGATTGGTGGTATTGTTAGTGCAACTGGTGGTGCAACTGCAACGTATAACGATGGTGCAGATACTATTGTTATTGATGTTGCAATACTAGACTCAGACACTATGTCGGGTGCAAGTGCAACAACACTTTCATCTTCAGAATCTATTAAAGCATACGTTGATTCCGTAAGTGCAGCTAAAGATGACTTAAGTGAACTAAGTGGTGACACAGATGACGTATCTGAAGGTTCGAGTAATCTCTATTATACAGATGCAAGAGCAGATGCAAGAGTCACAGCTGCATCAGATTTGGTTAGAACTACTGGTACACAAAGTATTGCAGGTGTTAAAACATTTAGTGATAATCTTATCCTAAGTGGTAATTTGACAGTTAACGGCACACAAACAACAATCAATACAGAAACATTAACAGTCGATGACAACATGATTGTCCTAAACAACAACGAAGCAGGTACTCCATCACAGGATGCAGGTGTTGAAGTTGAAAGAGGAACATCTACTAATGTTAAAATACAATTTAAAGAAAGTACAGACAAATGGCAATTTACTAATGATGGTTCATCATATGTAGATATCGCTACTGATACAGACAGCTTAACTGAAGGTTCAACTAACCTTTATCACACCACTGCAAGAGCAAGAGGTGCAATTAGTGCTGGTGGAGATTTAGCATACAATAGTACAACTGGTGTAATAAGTTTCACAAACGATGCTGGAGATATTTCTTCAGTAGTTGCTGGTTCGGGTTTAACTGGTGGTGCAACTAGTGGTGATGCAACATTAAACATTGGTGCTGGTTCAGGTATTACAGTTAATGCAGATACAATCGAGATTGATACAACTTTGGTTGCAACATTAACAGGTACACAGGGTTTAACAAATAAAACAATCACAAGTCCAGTAATAAACACTGGTGTAAGTGGTTCTGCAATACTAGACTCAGACACTATGTCGGGTGCAAGTGCAACAACACTTTCATCTTCAGAATCTATTAAAGCATATGTTGACTCACAAGTTCAATCAAAAGATGCATTATCAGAACTTTCGGGTGATACGGATGACGTATCTGAAGGTACTGGAAATTTATATTTCACAAACGAGAGAGTTGACGACAGAGTCAGTTCATTAATCGTTGGTGGAACAGGAATCACATCTACATACGATGACACTGCTGGAACACTAACACTTACTTCAGAAGTTGGAGATATCACTTCGGTAGTTGCTGGAGATGGTCTAACAGGTGGGGGAACTACTGGTGATGTTACACTTACAGTCGGAGTAGATAATTCTTCTGTAGAATTGAATTCAGATGCACTAAGAGTTAAAGCATTAGGTATTACAGATGGTATGTTAGCTGGTAATATTTCAAACAGTAAACTTACTAATTCGGGTCTAACAGTTAACGGTGCAACAATAGCATTGGGTGCAACTGGGTCATTTAATACAGATGCAACTTCAGAAGGTTCGTCAAATCTTTATCATACAACAGAAAGAGTTCAAGATGTTGTTGGTGCAATGGCGACTGCTGGAACAAACATAACACTTGCATACAATGACACTGCTGGTACACTTACAATTAACTCTTCGGGTAAAACTCAAGAAGAAATCGAAGACATCGTAGACAATCTAGTAGTTGGTGGTGTAAATATCACTGCAACTTATGTTGATGCTGCTGGAACACTTACACTTGATGGTAAATCAGACGCTGCAATCAGAGGTCTAGTATCTGCTGGTGGTGATTTAGCATACAACAGTTCAACTGGTGTAATCTCGTTCACAGAAAGAACAGATGCACAAGTAAGAGGTTTAGTTGATGTTTCTGATGCTGGTGGAGATGGTTCACTTGCATACAATAGTACAACTGGTGTAATAACATACACTGGTGGAAGTGCATCGGAAACAAGAGCTCACTTAAGTGCTGGAACTGGTGTAACATACAGTGGTGGTGCTTTCAGTATTGGTCAAGCAGTTGCAACTTCGAGTGATGTTGCATTCAACGACTTGACACTTGCTGGAGACCTAGTTGTTAATGGTACTACTACTACAGTTAGTTCAACTAACACAACCATGACAGATGGTTTAATCGAACTTGGATACGGAACTACAGGAACACCTGCTAACGATACTGGTATCGTTATAGAAAGGGGTGATTCTGCAAACGCATTCATCGGTTTTGATGAGAGTGCAGATAAGTTTACAATGGGTACTGGTACATTTACTGGTGCAACCACAGGTAACCTATCAATCACTACAGGAACTTTAGTTGCCAATGTTGAAGGAAACTTAACAGGAAACGTAACTGGTACAGTTTCTAGTTTATCTAATCATTCTACTAGTAATGTATCTGAAGGGTCAAACCTGTACTTTACAAACGAAAGAGCTCAAGATGCAGTCGGTGGTATGTTTACAGGTAATACTGAATCAGGTATTACAGTTACATATAATGATGGTGACAGTACAGTAGACTTTTCAGTCGGTACACTTAACCAGTCAACAACAGGAAACGCTGCAACTGCTACAACATTGCAAACTGCAAGAAATATATCAGGTGTATCATTCAATGGTTCTGCAGATATTACACTAAACACTAGTGCCATTACTGAAAACAGTAATCTATACTACACTGATGTAAGAGCAAGAGCTGCACATTCACATGTTGCTGGTGCAGGTGCATACAATAGTACAACTGGTGCAATAACTTCTGCAACACATACTTCACACTTGACAAATAACTCAAATTTTGCAGTTACAGGTGCAAGTGCGTCGTTTACAACATTGAGTACTACTAACGCATCCAATAGTGGTGGTGTTGCTAGGAATGTTTACCAATCAACATCAGCCCCAACAGCAGGTGCTGGTATAGTGGGTGATTTATGGGTACAATATTCTTAACATAAATAAGATTAATAATTTCTTTTATAGGATAAAATAGGATGAGTCAAAAGGTAAAAACACCTTCGGGTTGGAATTCAACCCAAGGTGCTTGGGTTAAAACAGCATCAGGTACATGGAAATCTGTATCTGATATACAAATAAAAACGCCGACTGGGTGGGTTGCAGCCTCAGGTCAACGAAACACACAACAACCATACCCTGCAAATAGTCAGACATCGTACCCTGCATCAAGTCAGACATCGTACCCTGCATCAAGTCAGACTCCGTTTACTTATCCTGCGTCGAGACAGACTACTTACCCTGCGGCAAGTCAGACTCCGTTTACTTATCCTGCGTCGAGACAGAATACTTATCCTGCGTCAAGTCAAACTCCGTTTACTTACCCAGCTAGTGCTCAAACAGCTTACCCTGCGTCAAGTCAAACTCCGTTTACTTACCCCGCGGCGAGACAGACACCATATCCAGCTGGATATCAGACACCGTTTACTTACAGTGCGAATGCTCAAAGTACATATCCTGCGATATATCAGATACCATTTACTTATCCCACATCGAGTCAGACACCGTTTACTTACCCTGCGTCAAGTCAGACTCCTTATATTGCAAATCAGAGATTAAGTGCTAGACAACCTGTAAGTTATCAGATACCGTATCCTGCAATTTATATTGCACCTTCTAGACAACCGTACACGATACAAACACCATACATTGGAACGTATCCTGCTAGACAACCATTTACTTATCAGATACCGTTTACTTATCCTGCTTCGTACACTGCTAGACAGCCATACACTTATCAGATACCGTTTACTTATCCTGCTTCGTACACTGCTAGACAGCCATACACTTATCAGATACCGTTTACTTATCCTGCTTCGTACATTGCATCTGCTAGACAGCCATACACTTATCAGATACCGTATCCTACAACGTATCAAGCACCTTCTAGACAACCGTACACGATACAAACACCGTATCCTGCGATAACTGGTTATAGTGCAAATGGAAGGATTCCGTTTAGAACTCCTTCAGGAATACCATATACGTTCAATGGGCAACAAAATTACTATGCGCCGCTATATCCTCAAGGTCAGTCTCAGGTTCTAATTTCAGTAGGTAAGTTTTCTGAATATATGCCACTTCAGAATCCAACTCGAGCTCCCGTGATTGCGAATGGTAACACTGAAACGAATGCTCAACAACCGTTTACTTACTTTGCGTTTACTAACTATACTGCATACTCAAGTAGTAATGCACAGAATCCGTTTACTTACCCTGCGAACACTGTAGCAAGACAACCAGTGAATGGTCAAACACCGTTTACTTATCCTGCAAGTTATATTGCACCTGCTCGTTCACCAAGAAATGGTCAAACACCATATCCTGCAGCCTATCAAGCACCTGCTCGTTCACCAAGAAATGGTCAAACACCATATCCTGCAGCCTATCAAGCATCTGCTCGACAACCAGTGAATGGTCAAACACCATATATTGCAAATTATGATGCTAGACAACCTTCAAATGCACAGAATCCGTTTACTTACAGTGCAAGTTATACTGCTAGACAACCTGCAATTGCTCAAATACCGTTTACATATCCGTCAACGTATCAAGCAAGACAACCTGCAATCTATCAAGCGAGTGCGAGACAACCTGCTATCTATCAAGCGAATGCTAGGTCTCCACATGCCTATATTGCAAGGTCACCAAGTATATACCAAGCACCTGCTAGACAACCAGCTGGATATGATGCAAGACAACCTGCTATATATCAAGCACCTGCTAGACAACCTGCGATTTATACTGCAAGACAACCTAGTATATACCAAGCACCTGCTAGACAACCTGCAATCTATATTGCTAGACAACCTGCAATCTATCAAGCACCTTCTAGACAACCTGCAATCTATATTGCTAGACAACCTGCAATCTATCAAGCGAATGCGAGACAACCTGCAATCTATATTGCACAACAACCTGCTATCTATATTGCACAACAACCTGCTATCTATATTGCAAGGACTCCTGTACAAAGATGGGATGGTGTATTACAACAGAATTGGCCTGCGTCACCTATTTCTAGTTAAAACCCCTCTGTTATCTGTTGACTAAATATAGGGTCAACAGATAACGGATAACAGATTATATTATGAGATTAAAAAGCAGAATAACCCCTATAGATGCCCCCACAATAGTAAAAAAATACAATATTCCTGAATTAGACTGGAGTGTTAATGGAGATGTAGACGGTACATTGAGAGAGTTGGGACAAGTTAATATTGACTTGGGTACGATACATCTATATGCAGATTCCAAAATTCCCGAAGACAATAGAAAGGTCAAAGTTTATGAAGAAATTCGTAAACAAAATCTTGTACCACCAACTAAAATGTTAACTTGGGGTGAATTAAAAAAACACGACTTAATCGACCTTGAAATGGGTCTAGAATATGAGGTTGAGACCTACCTCAACATGAATTACCGTGGTTACACAGGTGGTATTCATAATCAAGCGGGTGATACAGGACTCACTGATGATGAGTTGAATTCAGTAGGTAGTACCTTTTACCACTCCACGAAAGCACATTGGATGATTCATGATATTAAAGAAAATGGTCTAGTAAATCCAGTACAAGGATGTATCTATGCATACTCTGATGGAAGGTCTGATACACAAAGATATAGACTTCATATACATCCAGGCTCTATTAGACAATCAATGTATAAAATTTTGGACGATGATTCACTACCAATTTTGTTAGCAGACCCCTATAATTATATCGAAAGTCCCGAACTAAGTGTAAAAGAACATTTGGAGATTTTTGCAGATTCATCACTTCAAGCCACTGAACTTAGTTTAGATTATCATAATGGATATGTGCAAGTATGGCCTACCCAGTTGACACCTAGATTAGATAGTTGGAGAAAAAGGGTGACAGAATTTGGTAAGAGTGTGTTTGAATTAACTGAAGGAAAACCCTTTAACATTTATATTGGATATGATAGCAGACATCAACAACTTCCACAACTTTCTAGAAATAGTATATTAAGATATCTAAATGGTAATAAACAACATAAGATGAGTGATTTGGAGTGTTTCAAACCTGAAATTAAATTCCTTGACAAATCAAAAATTCCCGAGTATACTAGAGAATATGCAGGTCAAAGTACTGAGTTTACATACAGTAGATTCTTAATACCATACTTGGAAGACTATAAGGGAATTTCATTGTTTATTGATGATGATATGATTTTCAGTAAAAGTCCTCTACCACTGTTTATGTTCCTACACCCCGATGATGCTGTTGCAGTGTGCAAGTACGATTATGACAATCTACACACACCTGAAACTAAGTTCGATGGTGAAAAGAATGTTGCTTATCCTAAGAAATTGTGGTCGAGTATGATGGTGTTCAATAACAGTCATGAAGATTGTAAGAAGTTGACACCTGAAGTTATCAATACCGCAAGTGGGAAGTATCTACACCAGTTTGAGTGGACAGATATGGTATCTGAAATACCCACTAAATATATACACAATGAGGGGTATGATGATATTAAACCCGATGCCTTTGGGTTTCATTATACAAGGGGAGGCCCTTGGGTGAAAGGACAAGATTGTTCTGATATATCAAACTTAAAACAATACACCATTGAAAAGAATTGTCTTGAAAGAGACGGGGAAATAAACTTATGAACGCACTAGTATTTACAGAAAACAACGATTTAAAAATTACAAAACCAAATGGATTGAGGTATGAATTCAACAATGTTGATAAACCTAGTTTAGGATTTGACTTTGACATTCTCGTATATGACGGAGACGAACATTGGAGAATTGAAAAATTTGATGATAGTAAACTTTTTGAAGAACATGAACAAATTGCATTAACTGATGAACAAATGTCGGCCGTTGAAGTTTACATTGATGCGTCCGAACCACCACTAGGAGTTAATCTTAATGACCAACTGATTGATAGACTGTATGATTTTCAAGATAACAGACTTAATGAGATTGCTAGTGACTATGGATTTCGTGATATAAATGAATGTAGTTGGGTAGGAAGACATGGTTCAAATCATCCCAAAAGAACTGATGCAAGATTGGTCATGGAATGTGGGGATGCCTTCGCAGCGGTCACTGATACACTAATTAAAGAAATTGAAGTTACATCTGAAGAAATGTTAAAAACATTTGAAGAATATACACCATATTACCCAACTCCTTTCTTGAAAGACTCACAAGGATAGGTTTCATGGAAGTCTGTTTTATAGATTCCCCCTTCGAGATTGAGACACTACCTTTAGATAAAATATATGTTTTGGATAACTGGTTGGCTCCTATAATCCACAGAAAGATAGATGGGGTTGTAACGACCGCCAATTGGAGAAAAACTAACGAAGTTAGGGGAGACGACCCTACTGGTCTACCAATGCACCAGTTTTGGGGTTCTACCATGAATAGGGATAATGACTGGGACAATGAAAATAGCCACGACTTAATTGTATGGAGTAAATATCTAGAGGAGAGATTAAGAGAGGGTTTTGGATTTAATTGGAAAAAATTGGATTACATGGGATTAAACTCTCAAACACAAGGACTTTATGGAACTATTCATAATGATTGTCCTGATGATGAAGACCAAAATTTATCCTTTTTATACTACCCAAATACACATTGGGAAGACCATTGGGGTGGGGTTCTGAGATTATATGAAAATCCTAAAGATGGTATAGAAACAATACAAGGTTTTGATAATAGAGAAAATGGAGTTCAAATTGCGGAGGTGTCATTTAAGCCTAATAGACTAATTATGTTTGATGGAAGAATACCGCACGGTGCAGATGCACCAAATTCTAATGCAAGATATATGGATAGAAGGTCTATAGTAATTCGAGGAGATGAAGTGAAGTTATGCCAACGATAGAGTTTAATACAACTAATTCAGATGGATTTGTCTCGTGTAGACCTATCCTTGCAAAAAAATATAAACCTGATTGGTGGGCGGCATTGCCGGCGAATGATATCAATAATGGTAGCATTGTTGAGGGGACGTTAAAGATTTGTCCTGCAATGCACGATTTCTTAAATATAGGTTGGTTGTTAGTATCAAATTATGACATAAAAGTAGTACACGATAAAGATTTGGGGACATGTAAAGCCATATTCGATGTCGCCAAGAATGAACAAGGGGTTGCAATACCATCTCACCCTAAAGAACAGTTTGGAACTGGGAAAGATTATCAGTTTAATTATCATACTAATAATGACGAAATTTATGATGCATTTAAAGTAAGAGCTTCATGGTCTATAAAACTACCAACAGGTTACAGTATGATGTACCTAGACCCATTCTTGTGGCAGAATAAAGATTTTAAAGCATGGAATGGTGTTATAGATGCAGACAAACATTTCAACCATCTTACTGAAAACAGTAATATCATCATGTATCCAAAACATGGTAATGATTTTGTTATCAAGAAGGGGACACCATTAGTGCAGGTTATACCATTTAAGAGAGATGAGTGGACGGCTGAATACAACCTAAAAACATCATGGGAACATTATGAAGAACAGTCCAGTTTAGTACATCCTGAAGGACTTTCCTCAAATCGTGAAAAGATTGAATCGGGACTAGGAGAATACAAGCAAACCTCATGGAGTCCAAAACCAAAATTATTTAAAGATGCAAAGGGTGGATGTCCGTTTGGTCATGATAACCCTCGGTCTAAAAATGATGAAGTTCAGATGGAGTTTGATTTTAAATGAGTGTAAAATTACTATTTCCTACTCCTATTTTTGAGAGAAACTTCCTTGACTCCAACTTGAATCCAAATCAAGGTTACGATGAGAGTTATGCAACCCAGTTGAAGAATGAAATAGATGCAATGAGAAGGAAAGACCCCGAAGGTAGAAGAATCTCAAATGCCTATACTGGTTGGCAGTCAAATGATGGGATTGATAGAAACCCCCTTTTTCAGAAATGTATGAATAGAATTTCAACATTTTTCCATGAAGAAGTGTGTACATATTTTGGTGTTTCTTCAAAAATTCGTATGGGTAACTCATGGGCAAACATCAACGATAAGGGTGCATGGAATATGCCACATCTTCATAATGGATGTTGGTTTAGTGGTGTTCTATACATAAGTGCAGGAGGGGATGAGGGTGATATTCAGTTTATAGACCCAATGCCAAAGGTAGTAGGAAATATGCCTCATGGAAGACGTAGTAATCCCAGTCACAGGGTTGCACCATCTACAGGAAACTGTATACTATTTCCTAGTGGTGCGATGCATATGGTAGAACCAAACTTCTCAACATCTAATCGATATAGTATATCCTTCAATGTGGACTTGCTTGACTATAACAATAAACCAATGCCTTGGGATGAAAATGAATTTACATTCAAATTAGATGAGAAAGGTGACCCCATACTGTCATAGATTTCCTAAATATCCGTATGGAATTAGTAATCGACCCAAACATGATTTGGAATCTCTTCCTTACACTAGTCATAGCACCAGTTGGATTAATTGTAAGAAACGTGATGTCTGAACAAAAACGAATAGATATCCTTCTCAATAAAACAAGAGAGGAGATAGCTAGAGACTATTTAACGCGTGACCAAATAGAAAAAGACTTCCAAAGGTTGTTTGACACTATGAACAGAATGGACGAAAAGTTGGATAGACTTCAATCTAAAACATACTTCCAAGAATAGGGTATCAAAGTGTATAAATAGTAGTAAGATAACTATTACTACTGGATTAAACACATGGCAGAACCAAATTCAAAAGCATCACTAAAAGAGTATATCAAGAGAAAACTTGGAGCTCCTGTATTGGAAATCAATATAGATGACGACCAATTAGATGACAGAGTTGATGAAGCACTCCAATATTTCCGTGAGTATCATTACGATGGTTCTATTAAGTGTTATCTAAAACACCAAATCACTCAAGCAGAACTCGATTCCTTCAAGACAAATTCAAGTGTGACAGCTGCAACGACTGGAACTCAAGCAATTGCAAACCAAACTTATGGTGAACAACAAAACTATGTTACACTACCCGAACATGTGTTAAGTGTAATTAATATATTCCCGTTTAGTAATGGTGTGTCCAATAATATGTTTGATATGAGATATCAACTTAGATTGAATGACTTGTGGGATTTAACATCTACAAGTGTTATGTATTATTCTCAAGTTCAACAACATCTCTCACTTATGGACGACATGTTAGTGGGTAGAACACCTATAAGATACAATACACATAGTAACAGACTATACATGGATATGGACTGGAACGGTGTGAATGTGGGTGAGTACATTCTTATTGAGTGTTATAGAAAGTTAGACCCAACAGACATGACTGATATCTATAATGATATGTGGTTAAAGAGATATGCAACTTCACTAGTTAAGTATCAATGGGGTGAAAACCTTTCTAAGTTCTCAGGTATGACTTTGCCAGGCGGAGTTACACTAGATGCAGAAAACATGAAAACAGAAGCCAAAGAAGAGATTACAAAATTAGAAGAAGAGTCTAGACTGAACTATGAAATGCCAGTCATGGACATGATGGGATAAAAATATGCCTACAAATGTATTTTTTAACCATGCAGTATCAACTGAACAACATCTTTATGAGGATATAGTTGTTGAGTCGTTGAGAATGTATGGACATGAGTGTTTCTATCTACCTAGAGAGGTAGTGGAAGAAGATACTATACTCAATGAAGATGTGCAGTCTGCCTTTGGTGATGCATATGCAGTTGAGATGTATATTGAAAATACTGATGGTTTTGAAGGTGAGGGTGACCTCATGTCTAAATTTGGACTGTCAATTCGTGATACTGCAACATTTGTTATATCATTAAGAAGTTGGGAAAGATTTATATCATTAGATTCAAACCTTGCAACATCACTCAGACCAAACGAAGGAGATTTAATTCACTTCCCTATGAGTGGTTCACTGTTCGAAATTAAGTTTGTAGAACACGAAAATCCATTCTATCAAGTTGGAAAATTATTTACATTTAAAATGCAGTGTGAACTGTTTGAATATAGTGGTGAAGACTTTGATACTGATGTTGCAGGTATAGATAAAATTGAAGATGAGGATGCATATAACATAGAGATGACCATGGTAGCTGGTGGTAGTGGTGACTACAATGTTGGGGAAAACCTTACTAAGAGTAGTGTTGTGGTCGGTGAAGTCTTATCTTGGGTTGGTGGAAATACTAGAACACTTAAAGTTAAAGATGTTACCACTACACTTGTAGTTGGTGACGTGTTGGTTGGTGCAGTAACTACTGCACAGTACACTGTGAATTCAATAACAGATGTATTAACAATGTCGAACGATGCACTTGCACAGAATTTAGAATTTGAAGCAACCGACTCCACATATCTTGACTTCAGTGAAACCAATCCGTTTGGAGAACCTTAATGTTTGGAACACATTTTTATAACGAAACTATTAAAAGAAGTGTATCCATTTTTGGTACACTCTTTAATAATATTACGGTAAAGAAGGTAAAATCAGATAATACTGTATTAACTTCTCAAATTGTACCGATATCATACGGCCCTAAACAAAAATGGTTGTCGAGACTTAATGATGAACCTAATCTATCCGATGGAATGAGAAGTTCAATCAGTCTTCCTAGAATAGCATTTGAAATCTCAGGATTTGAATATGATGCAACTAGACAGCAAAACAAACTTATTCGTGCATCTAAGACCACACTTGACACCGATAATACCAAAAGGTCATTTCAATATGCACCTGCACCATACAACATAAATTTTACTTTGTCAATACTTGCAAAGAATGCTAATGATGCATTACAAATATTAGAACAAATTCTTCCGTATTTTCAACCCGAATACACTGTATCAATGAAAATGGTAGATTCAATGACGGAGGTTAGAGATGTTCCCATCTCATTGAATTCAGTTACCATGAATGATGAGTACGAGGGTACTTTTGAAGAAAGACGTGTAATAGAGTATACACTAGATTTTACTATGAAGTTATACTTCTTCGGCCCTGTTTATACTGGTAAGATTATTAAGAATGTTATAGAAAGAACATATCTAACTAATGAAAACGGACAGTTCACTTCATCTCAAATCGATGAATCGGGACTCATTAAAGAGGTTAAACACTATGAACCTGCGTTTGCAGAAACATCAAATGCAGTTTCCGCATCCACAACAGTGTCCTTTGCAACTGCAATAAATAGTTCTATAAGTGTGAATGATGAGGTGTTTGGGACAAACCTAACAACTAATCCAACAGTTTCGAGTATTGCATCTGATAAACTAAGTGTAGTGTTATCAAGTGCAATTACAATAAGTGCAAATACGAGTCTTAAATTTGTGGGTTCAGTAGACCCTGAAGATACATTCGTAGTTGCTGAATCAGTAGATTTTTATGATGACGGTACTTCCCGAGATTTCACAGATGATAAGGTTACCGATGCGAGTTAAATATGACAAAAGATATAGATTCTAAACTAGATGGTGTTTTAGATATCTCTACAGAAATTACTAAAGAGATTAAAAGAGAGACCAAAATAGTTAAATTACCCAGTCGTTCAGAGAGTATGGACAACGACTATAAGTATGGTCGTGAGACCCTCTACGGACTCGTAGAGAGGGGACAAGATGCAATCGATGGAATCCTAGACCTATGTAAGGAAACCGAACACCCGAGGGCGTATGAGGTTGCAGGACAGCTCATCAAGACCGTTGGTGATACTGCAGAGAAACTACTAGACTTGCAGAAAAAAATCAAAGAATTAGAGAAAGAAGACGAACAAAAGATAGGACAACAACATAATCATTTATATGTTGGTAGCACATCCGAACTACAGAAGTTTCTTAAAAAGAATAAAGAGTAATGACTGATTCGAAAAATGAAGGTTATCTAGGTAATACTCTAATTAAGAAAGCTGGTGTAGAAGTAAAATACACCAAAAAACAATTAGGTGAGTATGTCAAATGTTCAAGTGACCCTTGTTATTTCATAGAAAACTATACAAAAATTATATCCCTAGATGAAGGACTTGTACCCTTTATACTTCGGGGATACCAAGACAAGTTAATAAACCACTATAATGACGAAAGATTTAGTGTTGTTCTTGCGTCAAGACAGAGTGGTAAATCAATCACATCATGTGCATACCTACTATGGTATCTCCTCTTTACACCCGAAGTTACTGTAGCGGTTCTTGCAAACAAAGGTGCAATTGCAAGAGAGATGATTGCTCGTATGGTAACCATGTTAGAGTCCGTTCCATTCTATTTACAGCCTGGCGTTAAGATTCTAAACAAAGGTTCAATAGAGTTTGCAAACGATAGTAAAGTAGTTGCAGCTGCAACATCTTCGAGTTCTATTCGTGGATTGTCTATAAACCTCTTGTATCTTGATGAGTTTGCGTTCGTAGAAAATGCAGAGGAATTCTATACTGCAACATATCCAGTGGTAACATCGGGTAAAAATTCAAAGGTTATTATCACATCTACTGCAAACGGTGTTGGTAACATGTACCACAAAATTTACGAAAGTGCAGTTAGGGGTGAGAGTGAGTACAAAAACTTCACTATTAACTGGTATGATGTGCCTGGCAGAGATGAAGAGTGGAAGAAACAGACCATTGCAAACACCTCAGAAATCCAGTTCCAACAAGAGTATGGTAATAGTTTCCTAGGAACAGGTAATACACTTATTAATAGTGCAACACTTCTAGGTATGAGGTCAATAGACCCAACATGGTATAAAGATAACTTCAGTATGTACCAAAAACCCATGCTTGACCACACCTACATATGTACAGTAGATGTTGCAAAGGGAAGGGGTATCGACTACTCCACCTTTACGATATTTGATATAAGTGTTCAACCATTTAAACAGGCTGCAACATATAGAGACAATATGATATCTCCGATGCTCTTTCCTGATATTATAAATAAGTATGCAAAAGCATACAACGATGCCTTGGTTATTATTGAGAATAATGCAGAAGGTAGTATGGTTGCAACACAATTACATTATGATATAGAATACGAGAATGTATTTGTTCAGGGATTGATGAAAGCCGAAGATATCGGTGTGACAATGAACAGAAAGATTAAAAGAATCGGTTGTTCAACAATGAAAGAACTGCTTGAGGAAAATAGATTGGAACTAGTTGATAGATATGCAATCACTGAACTCATGACTTTCATAAATAAAGGTATGTCTTTCGAGGCAGATAAAGGTTACCATGATGATATGGTTATGAATATAGTATTGTTTTCTTGGTTTGTAACCACTCAACACTTTACTTACATGACTAATCATGCAGTAAAAGACCTATTATATGCCGAACAACAAAAAATGATAGAAGACGATATGTTACCAGCTGGGGTGTTCGACACTGGTAGTACAACCAATGGACAAGAATCCTTCGTAGAAGGAGGAGATAGGTGGTTTATAACCCAAGAAGAAATTTCTTAGGGTAAAAAAAGTTATAAATAAACTAGTAAACAACTCTTTTCATAAACAGGAGAAAAAGTATGACATTTCAAGTTTCACCAGGCGTTCAGGTCAAAGAGATAGACCTAACAAATGTTGTTCCTGCAGTATCAAGTACAACAGGTGCTTTTGCAGGTTCATTTCAATGGGGCCCTGTTGATGAAGTAGTAACAGTTAGCGGTTCATCAAAATTAGAACAGACATTCGGTAAACCTTCAAACACAGATATAGGTGCCGAAGACTGGTACACTGCAGAAGGATTTTTAAGATATGGTTCTTCACTAAGAGTGGTAAGACCTTCGTCTACATCACTTAGTTCTGCAAACGCTGCCGCACACGCATCATCAATCATCAAAAATGGTTCAGAATATGTATCTACTTACAGAGACGGTTCACAAAACGGAACAGTTGGTAAGTGGACATCAAAATATGCAGGTGCATTAGGTAATTCACTTAAAGTATCAGTATGTGGTTCTGCAGATGCCTACTACAAAGATAATCAGGGTAATACAACTGGAGATTTATCAGCTGGTTCAACATCCATTACGGGTGTTACGAATGCAGGTACACTATTTTTAGTTAGAGATATTATCACATTTGACGGACACAACACACAATATAGAGTTACTGCAGCTGCGGGAACTACACTTACAATTGAAGCACTAGGACAACCTGCTGGTACTGGTCTTACGACTGCAGTAGATGGTTCAGGAAGTGCAGTTAACATTAACAGATATTGGGAATTCCATTCCTACTTTGACAAAAAACCTGAAACATCAGCAGTTGCAACTGCAGCTGGAACAACAAATGATGAAATTCATGTTGTTGTGGTAGATGAAGACGGACTTTTCAGTGGTGTTGCAAACACAGTGTTAGAAACATATGGTTTCGTATCACTTGCTTCAGATGGAAAAGGTGCTGATGGTACAAGTAACTATTACAGAAATGTAATTGAATCCAAATCTGAGTATGTATACTGGTCGGGTCATGCAACTACAATGTTGACAACTGCATCAGAACACAGAACACTTGCTGTTTCAATCGGTACTGCATTTGGAAGACCTTCTCTACCTGAGAATAGTTCACTAAGTGGTGGAAACAATGGTAACCACACAACTGCAGCTCAAAAGACAGCTGCATGGACAACATTCTTTGCAGATTCAGAAACAGTAGACATTTCATTCCTAATCGTAGGTTCTTCAAGAACTGATAACGGTAGTGGAGTGATTCAAGACCTTCTTACAGACTGGACAACTTTAACCAATCAAGCGATTCTACTTACAGAAAGTAGAAAAGACTGTATTGCATACATTTCACCTAGACGTGCAGATGTTGTTGGTGTTACTTCAGAGTCAACACAATCATCTAATGTTAAAACAACTGCAGATACAGCTACTTCATCTTCGTATGCAGTAATTGATTCGGGTTGGGTATACATTTATGACAGACACAACGACAAATATTGTTGGGTGCCTGCTAACGGTCACACTGCTGGTTTATCTGCTAGGTCAGATGTTCTTAGAGATGCATGGTATTCACCTGCAGGATTCTCTAGAGGACAGTATCTAGGAGTAACTAAACTTGCATTCAATCCGTCACAATCATCTAGAGATGACCTATATCGTGCAAGAGTTAACCCAGTGGTTACATTTGCAGGTCAAGGAACAGTGTTATTTGGAGATAAAACTGCATTAACATCACCTTCTGCATTCGATAGAATCAATGTAAGAAGATTATTCATCGTCTTAGAAAAAGCAATCGCAACTGCAGCTAAAGCTCAGTTATTTGAATTCAACGATGCTTTTACTCGTGCTCAATTCAGAAGTTCAGTAGAACCATTCTTGAGAGATGTAAAGAATAGAAACGGTGTTATTGATTACTCAGTGGTATGTGATGAAACAAACAATACTGATACAGTTATTGACAGAAACGAATTTGTATGTTCAATATTCGTTAAACCTGCTCGTTCAATTAATTATATTACTTTAAACTTTGTTGCTGCTAGAAGCGGTGTTCAGTTTGAAGAAATTTACGGTGCAATTTAACAGGAGTAATAAATGGCAACAATAGACCAATTTAAAGCACAATTAGTCGGAGGCGGCCCTCGTGCCAACCGATTTAGAGTATACTTACCTCGTGCTGGTGAGAAAATAGAATTTCTGTGTAATGCAGCTCAAATTCCTGCTGGAACACTAGGTGTGATTACACAACCTTTTAGAGGTCATAACCTCAAACTTGCAGGAGATAGAAGTTTTGCACCTTGGACAGTATCTATTCTCAATGACGTAGAATTCTCTGCTAGAAACGCCTTAGAAGCGTGGCAAGAAGAGATTCAACAACTAGACAGTGGAATCGGTTCAACAACTACTGATTACCTATTGTCTCGTGCGTTTGTAGAACAATTACACAAAGATGACTCAGTCCTAGCGAGATACGAATTCTTCAACATGTTTCCTTCAGAAATTGGTTCAATTGCATTGGACTATGGTACTGAAAACGAACTAGAAAAGTTCGATGTTACGTTTGAATTCTCTCACTGGGAAAGAGTGATTTAAGACTCTAAAGTGAAAAATACCACCAGCAAGGTGTTATAAATATAGTTATGGAAATATTCGGATTTGAAATATCCCGTAAAAAGGATGAACTAAGACAAACAGATGCGTTAATTGCTAACAAATCTTTTGTACCACCAGTTGAGGATGACGGTACCCCCGTCATTCAAACACAACAGGGTGGATTTATCTCGGGTGGAGCTTATGGTTCCTATGTAGATATGGAAGGTGGAATCAAGAATGAGTCCACCCTCATATCAAGATATCGTGAGATATCACTTATACCCGAGTGTGACTCTGCTATCGAAGATATAGTTAATGAATGTATCACAGCGGATAGTTCAGATAAGATAGTGTCACTTGACCTTAGAGATGTAAAACTCTCTAGTGGAATCAAACAGAAGATGGGTGACGAGTTTTACCACATCTTATCTATGATGAAGTTCAATCAGAACTCTCATGAATTATTCAGAAAATGGTACGTTGATGGAAGAATCTACTTCCATAAAGTCGTGGACGGAAAACGACCAAAATTAGGTATTGTGGATTTAAGAAATGTTGACCCTCTTAGAATTAAGAAAATAAGAAATGTTGACAAGAAAAAAGACCCAAAAACTAATGTAGATATCATTACTAAGGTAGAAGAGTTCTTCCTATTTAATGATAAAGGATTTCAAGATGGTGGTGCCGCAGAAGGTAACACTGTCAGAATAGCACCCGAAGCTGTTACTTATACAACTTCAGGACTATTAGACTACACTAAGAATGTAGTTATAGGATACTTGCATAAAGCATTAAAGACTTCTAACCAGTTGTCAATGATGGAAGATGCACTTGTTATTTACAGAATATCAAGAGCTCCTGAAAGAAGAATATTTTATATTGACGTAGGTAATCTACCAAAAGCGAAAGCTGAACAGTACCTTGCAGATGTAATGAATAAGTATAAAAACAAACTTATTTACAATGCAGATACAGGTGAGATTAAAGATGATAGAAAACATATGTCAATGTTGGAAGATTTTTGGTTACCAAGAAGAGAGGGTGGAAGAGGAACAGAGATTGAAACTCTGCCCGGCGGACAAAATCTTTCAGAGATAGACGATATAGAATACTTTAAGAAGAAACTATATCAGTCTCTTAATGTACCAGCCTCTAGGATGGAATCAGATAATGGTTTCAACATGGGTAGGTCTTCAGAGATTAATAGAGATGAACTTAAGTTTAATAAGTTTACTAACAGACTTCAGAAGAAGTTTGCAAGGGTCTTTACAGACATTCTGAGAACACAATTAATCCTTAAGGAGATTGTTTCTGCAGAAGAATTCGATAAGGTTAAGGATTTTATACAGTATGATTTTGCAACGGACAATCACTTTACAGAGTTGAAAGACCAAGAAATACTGAAAGAGAGATTGGATACATTACAGACTGCATCAGAGTATGTTGGTCAGTACTTCAGTAAAGAGTATGTTAGAAAATATATACTAAGACAGACTGAAGATGAAATTGCACAAATGGATGCTCAAATAAAAGCAGACAATGATGCAGGTGAAAACGATGATAGTGGAGATGGTTTCCACGATTCAAATGATAATGGAGAGAACAAATAATGGTAAGTGAAATCGCAAAAGATATAGTTAATAGTATTGAAGATGGTAAATTGGATGTTGCAAAACAACAAATCTTTGATGGTGTTAAAGAGAAAGCTGCAGAAGTAGTAGACATGAAGAGAGTAGAACTGCAAGTGGATTGGATGTCCAATCCTGAAGAACACACTGGAGTGTAAATGAAAAGTTTTAAGGTAATGCAAAAAGAACTTAGAGAAGCTAAATCTTTTAAGTTACCTAGTGGGTCTAAAGAACTCAAGACCGACAAGATTAAAGTTGGTAGTCGTAATGCGGATTTAGTATATGCACAGAATAAACAAGGTAAGGTTGATGTGTATATAGATGGTAATTTGTTCAGTGGAGACGAACCTTACAAAGATTTGAAGAGTGCAGAGAAGGAGATGAAAGATATTAGAACTCTAATGTCGTCTTCAGATATGCAAGAAGTAACAATCGAGGAAATTATCAATGAAATTAATAGCAGAGTTTAACGAAAATATAACACCTATAATTACCGAGTCTAAAGAGGACGGTAAGAAGGACTACTTTATTGAAGGTATCTTCATGCAAGCGGACATTAAAAACCGTAATGGTAGAGTCTATCCAAAAGAAATTATGGAGAAAGAAGTAGGTCGTTACGTCAAAGAGTTCGTTGAGAAAAGCCGTGCATTCGGTGAGTTGGGACACCCTGAAGGGCCAACCATCAATCTCGATAAAGTATCACATCTTATCCAATCATTGACTCTAGAAGGGTCAAACTATGTTGGTAAAGCAAAAATTTTAAGTACCCCCAACGGTCAGATTGTAAGAAATCTAATCGATGATGGTGCGAAATTGGGTGTATCATCTAGAGGTCTAGGTTCACTAGAACAAAAAGGTAATGCACAATATGTCAAAGACGATTTTCAACTTGCCACCGCAGGTGACATCGTTGCAGACCCATCAGCTCCTGAAGCATTTGTCGAAGGAATAATGGAAGGGGTTGAGTGGATTATGGGTAAAAATGGAGTGTTAACTGCTATACAAGCAGAAGACTTCCAAAAAACCCTAAAGTCTGCACGACTAAATAACTTAGAAGAAACTAAGTTAAATCTATGGAAAAGGTTCGTTGAAAACCTTTAATATATAAATAAATAAGTAAACTCAAACAGGAGAAAAACATGACAGAGTTAGAAAATAACCTAAACACAACTGAAGAAGTTGTTGAGACTATGGAAGAGGGTGTTCAACCTGATTCTAAGTCAGAAAAAGGTGACGCAAAACCCGTCAAACAAGGTTCATCAGATGCTGAGACTATTGGTCAAGGTAATGTTGAAGTCGTCAAACCTGAAGAAAATCCTGTTGACAAAGCAGTTGCAGCTCAAAAGAAAGCAGAAAGTGTCCCAGCCGTAAAGGGTGATGCACAACAAAAGAATGCTGGAAAAGGTGATGCTCAACCAAAACTGAAGAAAGTTTCAGAAGATGAATCAGAGTCTAAAAAAGACGAAGTAAAGTCTTCAAAAATGGAATCTATCAAAGCTATCGTCAACAATATGAAGGAAATGACTAAGGAAGAAATCTCAACTGTACTGGGAACAGTATCAGAAGAAGAGGTTGACGAAAGTTTGACTAAAGCAGAAGTTGCTAGAAAAGTGGTAGAATCATTAAAATCAATGTCTGAAGAAGATGTTGCAGAAGCCTATGCTAAAATGAAAGGTAAAGAAGATAAAGAGGAAGAAGTTAAGTCAGAGTCCGTTGAGGAAGAGTTAACTGCAGACCTAGAGTCTTCTCTTGTTGAAATTGAAATAGATGACGACCTATCAGCAATCTCAGAAGCATTAGACCTATCAGATGAAAATGCCGAAAAAGCCAAAACAATATTCAAAGCTGCAGTAACTTCTAAAGTTGCTGAAGTTAAAGAATCTCTTGATGCTCAGTATCAAGAAGAACTAAAGTCCACTGTTGCGACTGTTAAGGGTGACCTTGCAGAAGCCGTAGACAAGTACTTATCTTACACCGCTGAAGAGTGGGTCAAAGAGAATGAACTTGCAATCGAAAGAGGATTGAGGTCAGAAATGACTGAAAATTTCATTGAAGGATTGAAAACATTGTTCGTAGAACATTATGTTGACGTTCCTGAAGATAAGTATTCAGTGATTGATGAACTCGCAAATCGTCTCGATGAGATGGAAGTAAAACTTGACAGTGAAGTCTCTAGAAATATGGACATCGCAGAAGAGTTGGAAACCCTCAAGAGAGAGAACGTGATATCAGAAGCGTCGAAAGACTTGACTGATTCACAAAAAGAGAAACTATCTTCACTTGCAGAAGGTGTTGAGTACAAAACTGAAGAGGACTTCGCTGAGAAGATTTCTGAAGTTAAGAATGCGTACTTCCCTACTGAAGGTGGAAAAATAGTTGAAGAAACTTTGGTACAAGAAGGAACAGGAGAATTCGAAGTAGAGAAATCTGCAGAAGAAGTTCTTGCTAAAACTGACCCTTCTATGTCAAAGTATTCACAAGCAATAAGTAAGTTAAAACCACTAGGTTAATACTTACTAAATTAAAGGAAAAAATATGTTTTTATCAGAAAACTTACAAGAAAAGTGGCAGCCGATTCTAGAACACTCCGATTTACCAAAAATCGAAGACAACTACAAACGTGCCGTTACTGCTGTTATTCTTGAGAACCAAGAAAAAGCTCTTCAAGAGCAAAACTTGCAAGAAGCAGCACCTTTAAATGCTACTGGAACAGGTGTTTCTAACTGGGATCCGATTTTGATTTCACTAGTTAGACGTGCTATGCCAAATCTCGTTGCATACGACATTTGCGGAGTTCAACCAATGACTGGCCCAACAGGATTAATCTTTGCTATGAAAGCAAGATATAACGATTATCCTTCAGGAACAAGATTGACAAAATCAGAAGCAATGGGAATTGACGAAGTTAGAACTGGATACTCTTCAGCTGCTAACCCAACTGCTGACGGTGTCGGAACTAACGACATCTCAGACCCATTCGATACTTCTTCACCTTCATATGCAGACACTACTGGTAACGGTATGTCTACAGCTTCAGCAGAAGCATTAGGTGATGTAGAAGCTTCAAACGGTTTTGCTCAAATGGGTTTCTCAATTGAGAAAGCTACTGTTACTGCCAAGTCAAGAGCATTAAAAGCAGAATACACATTAGAACTTGCACAAGACCTCAAAGCAATCCACGGTCTTGACGCAGAATCAGAACTTGCAAATATTCTTTCATCAGAAATTCTTGCAGAGATTAACCGTGAAGTTGTCAGAAGTGTCAACATTCAAGCAAAAACTGGTGCAGCTGATACAGCTTCAGCAGGTACTTTCAACTTAGATGTTGATGCTAACGGAAGATGGTCTGTTGAGAAATTCAAAGGATTATTGTTTCAAATCGAAAGAGAGTCAAACAAGATTGCTAAAGAAACAAGAAGAGGAAAAGGTAACTTTATCTTATGTTCTTCAGATGTTGCTTCAGCACTATCAATGGCTGGTGTATTAGATTACGCTCCTGCTCTTTCAACTAACCTAAACGTAGACGACACTGGTAATACATTTGCCGGTATTCTAAACGGAAGAGTTAAAGTTTACATCGACCCATATGCTGGTGTTGATTACTTGACTGTAGGTTATAGAGGAACTAATCCGTATGATGCTGGTATCTTCTACTGCCCATACGTTCCATTACAAATGGTTCGTGCAGTTGGTGAGAACACATTCCAACCAAAAATCGGTTTCAAAACTAGATATGGTATGGTTGCAAATCCATTTGTCGGAACTAATCCGTCAGATACTTTGTCTGCTACTGCAGGTGTTAACCAGTACTACAGAAAATTTGTTGTTTCAAACATTCTGTAAGAACTACGGTTCATTACCTTCGGGTAATACTAAAAACCCCTCTTTCGAGGGGTTTTTTTTTGGTCTTGCAGAAACACGTTGCAGTATCAGAAATCTCCCTCAGCAACTTGAACTACTGTAGTACCTCTGTCTCTCCACATTTGAACAACTTGATTTCTGTCATCAAAGACAATATCAATCTTACCACCCAATGATTCAAACTTGTCTGCAAGTTCCCCTTTAAATACATCATCCTTCCTAAAATCACCATCGGGTCTCAAGAACAACCCTTTATGGTCATCCCCAATCCATTCAGAAATCTGTTGTTCTGTAATGTCCCTTTCAGATTCGTTTCTTGCAGAGAAGAATGCAACATCATCACCAAGTGCAATGTGTCTTTTTGCAATATCACAAACCCATTGAACAGGAGTGTCGAATTTAGTCTGTTCTCTGAATGATTTCCAGTCTTTCCAGCTATCTGTTCCATCCACAAAATGTCGTCTATGTTCACAGTCTGCAATGGTTCCATCTACATCAAAAATTATTGTTTGTTTTTTCATCATGTATATAGTATACCACTTTATAGGGGACACTGTCAAGTGGTATAAATACTAGTGTAAGGAATAATCCTTACATGACACACACACAGGAGAATGATATGTCAGAGAATAAATCAGGGTTCGAAATTAGAGCCGACTTACTAAACCAAGCACAAGGACTTTTGGAGAACAACTACCAAAGGCAAGTTGACGGAATATTTTTACACAATGAAAATAATCCAAATGACTTACAAAGTCTACCACTAAGAGAAATTACTGGTGAAGAGGTTATTGTTGTTGCAAGACAACTAAATGAGTTTGTCACTGAAAAGTAACAACTCGTGGGGGGAAACCCCCACTATGTTATAAATAGTATTATGGAAAAGATTATGCAAGAATTTGAAAAACAAGTAAATGTCCAAGAAGGGCCTTGGGAACAACAAACATTCCCATCAGGGTCGGAGACTACGAAGGGTATTATATCACGAAAAACTGTAACCCTCTACGAACAAGATGGTTACTTATGTGAAAACACAGTAACAAGAGAGTATCGGTCTAATGACTATTTCGATACATCAAGTACAAAAAGGATAGCAAAGATAAATGGCTGAAACAACAATCAATAAATCTATACTCAATAAGAATAATTTTAGACTTCTTATTGACAAGGTTCCTACAGTTGAATACTATGTGAAGAGTGTGAACATTCCCTCAATCACATTTGCAGAAGCAACCATGCAAGCTGGTGTGGGTATTGATGCATATTTTCCTGGCGACAAGATTGAGTTTGGTACACTAGATGTATCTTTCCTAGTTGATGAAGATTTACAAAACTTCAAGGAACTATATGATTGGATGGATGCAATTGTTCCATTCAGAGACCCTAGTAAATACAAAACCTACACTTCATCGTCTTCAACAGACCCATATGAACAGTCCAGTAATACAGGTAATGACCTATTAACAACCTCTATGGTAACACTTGTTGTAAATACCAACAAGAACATACCTAATAAATACATACGATTCCATGATGCATTCCCTATATCATTAGGTGGATTATCGTTTGAATCGGGTGCTGAGTCAGAAACAATCTCAGTTGATGCATCGTTTAGATTTGCATATTACGAGATAGAAAGCACTAGTTAAACCCCTATAAATATGTTATACTAGTAGTTAATACTAGTAGGTGATTAATTATGAACTTAGAACAAATAAAAGAACAGTGGTCTAAAGACTGTGAGATAGATGATATCGAATTAGATAGTGCATCTCTTGAAGTACCAAAACTACACGCAAAATACCAAGACTTACTAACCAGTAAGATACTTGTATCCAAACAATACGAAGCCAAATATAACATCCTACTTAAAGATAAGTGGTTGTGGTATAATGGTAAACTTGATGCAGATAAGATTAGTGCATATGGATGGGAACACGACCCATTTGATGGTCTCAAAGTAATGAAGACCGATATGTCATATTTCTTCAATGCAGACCCCGACTTACAAGAGATGAGTGCAAAGAGAGAATATCTTCAAGTGACTATTAACTATATCAAAGAGTGTATGACTAACATCACTTGGAGACACCAAACAATCCGTAACACGATTGATTGGAGAAAATTCATGGCGGGTCAATAATATGCAACTAGAGAATTATCTATGGGCATCAAAAGGATTCTTCACACCCGAAGAGGTGAAGGAGATTCATTTACATGCATCTATGATACCAATAGAAGAGGGTTCAACAGGGTTTGTTCAAACCGACCCCGACAGTCCCGAAGCACATCAACCACCATCCCCTTCAGAAGAAATTAGAAGTTCTAAAATAAAGTGGTTTAATCCCAATATTGGGTTCGGACTGCCAGAACCTATAGTCCTGAGAATTTGGGATGCATTTATGGAAGCTAATGTGGTATCAAACTGGAATCATAAACTTGAATTTCTAGAAAATATGCAATACACCATCTATGAACACACTCCATCTAAAAGTAGAAGTGATTTCTACACATGGCACACAGACCATGGTGGAAAAACAAATCCCGATGGAATGCATAGAAAATTATCCATGTCTATTCAGTTATCGGAACCCGATGAGTATGAGGGTGGACTATTTCAATGGTTGGAACCAAACCGTCAGTTTGATAGAATCAAAAAGGGAGAACCATTCTCGTATGATGAGGCGATTAGAACTGTTCCCGAAAGTATCAAAACTTCAGGTTCGGTAATCGTTTTCCCATCCTTTGTTCATCACCAAGTTACACCTGTAGTGCAGGGTACTAGAATATCTATGGTCGTTTGGGCAAATGGATATCCTTATGTCTAAACCAATAGTCACCGTCTCTAAAGTAGATGAGTGTTTCCTAAAAGTTGAATGTCCTGATGACGGCCTTGCAAAAGACCTTCATGAATTCTTCTCATACAAAGTTCCAAATGCAAAATTTATGCCTTCCTATAGAAACAAGTGGTGGGATGGTAAAGTATATCTATTTTCAATTAAAACAAGAAAGATATACATAGGATTACTTCCATACATCGATGAGTTCTGTAGAGAACGTGGATATGAGTTTGAAGGTGTTCGAGAGGTTCTAGGACATAAAGAACAAGACAAGTTTCATAAAATAGAAGATTGGATTTCCTTATTAGGTTTACCATTCCCACCTAGAGATTATCAGTTAGAAGCCTTCAGGACTGCAATACAGTACGGTAGACAGTTGTTATTGTCACCCACTGCAAGTGGTAAGTCTCTCATCATTTACCTCTTAGCAAGGTACTACGACACCAAGACGGTCATCATTGTACCTACCACGTCACTGGTCGAACAGATGACAAAGGATTTTCAAGATTACGGATACACTGAACCTATCTGCAAAATATATCACGGACAAGAAGTGTTCGATGCACCAATCACAATTACAACATGGCAGTCGTTTGCAAAAGCACCCAAGGAAGTCTTAGAAAGTTTCGATATGGTCGTTGGGGATGAAGCACACCTATTCAAAGCAAATGTTTTGAAGGGTATATTAGAGAAGATGAAAAAGACTGCATTACGATTCGGTTGTACTGGTACACTGGACGGAACCGAGGTACATAGACTACAACTGGAAGGTTTGTTCGGGCCTGTTAAGAAGGTTATTACTACTGCACAACTTATGGAAGAGGGGACAATTGCAAATCTATCCATAGACATATTAGTTCTGAAACATCAAAAAAGAAAGTTTGAAAACTACCAAGAAGAGATGGACTACATCGTAGGAAATGATAGTCGCAACGAATTCATCTGCAACCTTGTGTACAGTTTGAAGGGAAATACACTTGTATTATTTCAATATGTCGAAAAACATGGAGTTATTCTACACACCAAGATGAGAGAAAGACTGAAAGACAAATTACATTATGTGTATGGTGGTACAGATGTAACGGATAGGGAAGAGGTGAGAACCCTTGTAGAGAAAGCTAGTGACAATGTTATACTTGCATCATATGGAACATTCTCTACTGGAGTCAATATCAAGAAGATTGATAATATTGTTTTTGCATCACCATCTAAGTCTAGAATTCGTAATCTACAGTCTATCGGAAGAGGGTTGAGAAAGGGTGAGGGTAAAGACTCTATGAGGTTGTTTGATATTGCAGACAGTATTGGTGGCAACAACTACACACTAAATCATCTAAAGGAACGTATAAATATATACAATGAAGAAGGTTTTGTTTATGAAATTAAGGAGTTCAATTTAAAATGATTATAGTAGATGATTTTTTAAATGATGAGAACTTTGCAAATATCAGTACTCACCCCTTGTGGGATAAATGGTTGATATTAAAATCTAACACAAATCAAAAATTCCATTGGAAAAATAAAGAAGACCCAGCTGTAAATGTTTTCGAAACCCTAATACATGGGGTGGTGGACGATTTATTACAGTTTACAAACCCACATCAAGGTTATGAATATTGGTTAAACTCCATGCCTGCTGGTGAGCATATGATTGCACATTTTGATAAGGATGAGGTTCACTTTCAGGATACTCGAGAAATAAGGTCACCTATGTTGGGGATGATATACTACGCACATACAGAGATTCCTGAAGGTGGAGAGTTAATCATTCATTCATATGAAAATAAACATGAAAAAATATTGCCAGTACCTAATAGGTTGGTAGTCTTTAATTCTTCTCAACGTCATGAAGTAACTAGGGTTTTGAGTGGACTTAGACGAAGTGTTGCAATAAATATATGGGACACAGCTCCTAATACAGATGAATACATTATGGAAGCTGGAAGAGTCACCGAGATAACTGAAAAACCAAGGAACTTTAATGACATCACCAAAGGACTTAATACCGATGAAGTATGAAGTCATCAAATTAAAAACAGGACATGAGTTCTGTGGTATGGTTAGGGATAGTGGGGATAGTGAGGTTCAGGTGACACTTCCTATGATATGTCAACTTACTAAAAATATGGGGAACAATGAAACTCAAGCAACATTCATTCCATATGCTCCATTAAGTTCAGACCCGATTGTACGAATTGAAATAGATTCCATTATGCATCGTAATCCTTTAAACATACAGTTTGTTCCCTTTTATGATGAAGCTGCAGGTAGATGGTTGGGTATGGTTGAGGGTGGAAACATTCCTCTTACTAATACTGTAAGTAATGTCCCAATTGACCCAAGAGAATACCTTAATAATGCAATGCAACATGTTCTAGAAACCATGTCTGATGAAGAATTAGACCAGTGGGAAGAGGATATGAATGCACAAGATTTTGAAAACGAATTACCAACAGACAAGACTAAAATACATTAGGTTTTTAGTTTGTCTAAATAAGTGCGTATAACACGGACTTATACCCAATTATACAACATACTTATACTTTTACTTACGGGAAAACCATGACCACAGCAACTTTTGCAAAGAGCATGGTACGAAAAGCTAGAGAAATCCAAGACTTGAGAGACAATCGAATTGTCTGCAAAGTTTGTGATGCTATCGAATTTCTAGTGCTGATGACTCTTCCATTCTTTTTACCTTTCTTTGTGATGTACCTAGCTGCATTATAATGTCTGAGAAGAAGATAACACGACTTAAGAATGGAATGGAGACTTTTTGTCTCTGTTCTATTTTTGCATTCTCAATTTGGGGGTTACTACCTTCATGACATATGTACCATGGTTTCAAAAACCTGAAAACGAAAGAACTGCTTTACAGATTGTAAACTTATCTCCTAGTGAGGATTCCTTAGAAAAACTTACAGAGATGCATCCTATGAGACAGATAGTTTGGGCCACCATAGTGCAAGTCTCGGTTTTCGGATTCATGATTGGTACTTTTGCACTTATAAATCTGTTTCTAAAAAGTGACCTAATATGAAAGTACTAATAACACTTATAGCAGTATTCGGGTCGTTAGTTGTTAATGCCGATGACGTGCATGAATGTAAAAACGATTATGATTTAGCACTTTCTGTTATGCAACAACGACAAAAAGATAACAACCTTATAGAAGCCATGCAGTTATTTACCGACAAGAAA
>Ga0209192_10000287_pt1 | contig 55647 bp, 59 predicted proteins | sample ArcticOcean_MG_C_11_FD_187433 | JGI IMG/M metagenome (GOLD analysis project Ga0209192, IMG submission 187433) | Marine microbial communities from western Arctic Ocean - ArcticOcean_MG_CB2_154 (SPAdes) (version 2) | ecosystem: Environmental > Aquatic > Marine > Oceanic | place: Arctic Ocean... | reverse complement strand
CGTCGTGTTCATCGAAGCATCCGTCGGGTGTGGACAGTCGATCCACGCCGCAGATGGCACATGGTCGACAGGCCAATGCGTGTTTCTGGCGAGCAGCGACGCCACCGGATTGTGGCGCTAACGCGGGCCTAATACCGAAGGTACTTAGACAAATACCAAAACCAACCGAGGATTTTGAATGAAAGTTACAACCCGCGAACAACGCGAAGCCCTGCTTCGTGTCTACAAGCGTGACTGGGAAGACAAGCCGTCCAGTTACATCGAGTTTCGTCGCGCCGCCTTTCACTCGGCGATGGACTGCATGATGGTGGAATGGTGCGGCATGTGGCTCGGTATTGAGCCGGATGGGTACACCCACTCGTGAACGTCTTCTACATCGCTGCCGATCCGTATCAAGCGGGTCGGTGGCACTGCGACCAGCATGTCGGCAAAATGTTGCTAGAGACAGCGCAAATGCTGTCGACAGCGCATCGGATGTGCGGTCACGAAGCGTATGCCGACACTGTCGGCCTATACAAACCAACCCATGCAAATCACCCGTCGAGCCAGTGGATACGCAGCTCGACACAGCACTACGACTGGGCTCGTAGGCTGGCCACTGCATTGGCTCATCAGTTCGAGCTGCGATACGGCCATCCACACAAGACAGGATCATTGCTGTTGTGGCTGTCCGTGTTGCCGCCTGAGATTGAGGACAATGGCTTCGTCGATCCGCCGCAATGCTTCGGCGATGCCCACAATCACCTGAAGGGCAACGACACAGTCGACGCCTATCGCAGGTATTACCGGACCAAATCTTTTGCCAGGTGGAAACACACATCACCGCCACCGTGGTTGAAGTTTGCATAATGTTATGTATATAACACACCTAAAGCACTCAAGGAGCTAAAAATGGATAAAGACCTAACCGAGGCCGAACAGGCCGTCCTAGACCGTGTGCTCACGGTCTCCTGCGCCAGCGCGGGATACAAGCCTGAGTTTTCCCGCAGAGACAAGACCGAGTGGAAGGTCTTGATGGGGCTGACCGACAAAGGGCTGATCGAAGAGAGGTCAGCCGGGCCACGCGGCGGGAAGCGTTTCTTCGCCGTGGTGTTGAGGGCCGGTGAGTGGGGCGACACTGGCTGCGCTGCCGAGATAGAGCCAGGGCCGCGCAAGGCCACCGACGTCATCAGGAAGGTGACATGGACGCCCAAGCCGGAAAGCCGTGGGCTCAGTCTCGCCTTGACAGCAGACGGCGGGGTGAAATTGGCATGACACCAACCCTCGTAAGCCTAACGGCCATGAAAACTCTCCTGATTGCCATGGGCTTCGGCTGTCAGATGAACACGGACAGCCTGACATGCGGCAACGCGGACACAAAGCAGTGGGTGATTGTCGATGTCCGCGACAACAAACCCGACATCCTGACCAGCAAAATGGGCTACCCACTCCCGGTGCTGGCAATTTCACGGAAGGGGAATAGCGAATGAGTAGTCCTGACCCAATCAAAATCGAGTTGGCCAAACGAGGAAGGGCAATCGCCCGCGAAGTGAGGTGGGACGGCGAGCGTATCGTCGAGATTTTCCAGTCCGCGCTTGAGGACGCGAACTATCACACCTTCAACGCCGTCGTCGCGGCTGCGTGGCAGATGCAGATCAAGGCACAGGAAGATGTCGCGGATGCGTTTGTCTGTGATTACCACAACGATAGCTGCGGATGGGATGAGTGCAGCGAGGAGCGTCCGTGCAAATCGAGGGCCATCGAGAGGATAAGCGACGGCTACTACAATGCTCATATGGCGAAGAAGGAGACCAGCGAATGACCAACCGAAAGAAAGAAAAATGCTGCATCTGTCGTGGAGACATCGGACCCACGCCACCAGATGCGCCACCCGATTGTCAGTGGTGGCAAGGAAACAACGCCGAGCCGTTCATAAACGGTCGGTGCTGTGACGAATGTAATTTTCAGTTCGTCATGCCAGCGCGCATGAAATTGGCGCAACATCAAGACTAACACCAAAACGAGACACAAGGAGCCACCTTCGCGGTGGTTTTTTTGTGCCTTGATTTCAAACTAAAGGATGTATAAGGTTGCAAATGGTTTGCGATAGTATATATCTTTTAGAAACCTTCACCCGGACACCCGCCTAATACCGAAGGTACTTAAAGCAGTGTTCAAAACCAAAACAAACTGAAGGAAAACTTAATGAGCGACCCCACCCATTTTGACACGATAATGCAAACCCAAAAAGCTGGGGAACGCAGACAAAAACTGCGTACCGCAGTCAAGGACAATGACTTGATTAACTTCATCACTAGCGAACTTAGCTCAATGGCCGAAGCTATGGGGCAAAGCGGCCTCACCAATGCGACGCTCCGGGATCGGCTCTGTCCCGAGGCGTTGGAATACATCGTCATGGCTGACGCAACACCCGCGAGGATTAAGGATTATCATTACTTAGAGGCCGTGCCGGAGCAATTAAAAGAGGCGATACTGGAGCCAAAAATATTGGGTGTTGAAGGCAAAGTCGGCCTTCACAAAGAGTGGGTAGAGCACGTTGAGAAAAGGCGGGAAATCTACGGGCGCATCCGCAATTCGCCGGAGAAAAAAGCGACCGTTCCTGCGCCGAGCCCTACAGTGTATAATAAAAAATTCGGCATACGCCGACTCCTGCCACCGGTCGAAGGTGCTGCCGCATCAATTCTGGACAGCGGCCTTACATCGGTCGGGCTGCCGTCGATCAACAATATGGTCGACACCATCAACGGCTTCGAGGAGCGCATGTCTGCCCGTGAGGCGGAGATGGCGGCTGAGTTCAAGAAGATGGTCGATGACGTCAAGGCCAGGGGATCGATGGCACCGGCGGCTGCGACAACAGTCGAGGCCAGTGGTGAGATACCCCAGGGTAAGGTCGTCATCAAGAAAGCTGGCGACGTATTCAACCTGCGCAAAGGCACGCAGTTCGATGCGCTCGACGTTCCAACATTCGAGTGGGACGGCGTCCATCCTCACGTTCCCGAAATAGATGAAGGCTACATCTTCCGACCACAAGAGCTGTGGCAAGCGCTGTACGCCATCATCACCAACCAGCGGGCCTACTTTGCCGGGCACACTGGCAGCGGCAAGACAACGCTCATCGAGCAGGTCGCTGCTTGTCTGTGCTGGCCGTTCATGCGGGTCAACTTCGACTCCGAGGTCACACGTATGGACCTCATCGGTCGTGACATCCTCACACAAGATGCCGGTGTCACGGTTACCAAGTTCGTCGATGGTGTCTTGCCGCAAATGTTGTCGGGGCCATACATCGGCTGCTTCGATGAGATCGACTTCGTCAGGCCAGACGTTGCCTACGTCATGCAGCGCTGTCTTGAGGGCAACGGTCTTACGCTGACCGAGGACGGTGGCCGGGTCATCAAGCCGCACCCAATGTGCCGCCTGTTTGCGACCGGCAATACCGTCGGCCAGGGTGACGAGCACGGCATGTACCAAGGCGCTCGGCCTCAGTCGATGGCACTGCTGGATCGCTTCAGTATCTGGGGCCGTGTCGAGTACCTGGAAAGCGATGACAGGCTGGGCCTTCTCAAGGCCAAATGCCACGGCATTTCCGACGAGGATGCCACCATGCTGACCAAGTATGTCGAGGAACATAACGAGGCGTTCACCACGGCCAAGGTGTTACAGCCTATCAGCCCTCGCGGAATGTTGGCGCTAGGCACCGCCATCACACACTTCCGCACCTGCTTGCCGAAAGATTCCGTGAAACAAGCATTTGAAATGGTCGTGCTTAACCGCGCTACCGAACAAGACCGGGCCGTGCTGTCGGCATTCGTCGACCGCGCTGTCTATGCATCTTAGAGGATAACAAATATGAAAACTCAAATCTTTACCCACGAATTAAGCGAGTCATCTTCCGTCTTCGGTCGCAAGCATGACATAAATGTTGTCTTCGGCGGCAATCAGCCAATGACTGACGGTTCAACCATCTACCTTCCGGCGCTGGCCCAGAACGAGGAGATTAACGACGAGCAGGTCAGGGTCACACGGGGCTTTATCGACCACGAGGCTGGCCATGTGCGGCACACAAATTTCGATGTCGTCAAGCGCGTCAATCGTGAGGCTCGCGCGGCTGGCAATAAGCTCATGCCTATTCTGCTCAACGCACTTGAGGATGTGCGACTAGAACGCCGGGTCATGGAGGAATATCCCGGCGCCCAGAAAAACTTCAAGTCGATGGCCGCCGCCATCAATAAGGTTTACCTCGATCAGTATGAAGAAGGGATGCGCGATGATGAGAGCGCAATCGTGTCCAAGATCACAAACAAGGCGTGGATCGGACCCTTCGCTATCACATGGGCCGGTCGGCTCGATTATGGCGAGGATAGCAGTCGCGGCTGTCTTGAGACGCTGCCTGATGCTGCTTTCCAGGCCAGGTGTGTCGAGTGGGCCGACGCCGCAGCCGCTTGCAAGGATACAGACGCCATCGCTCGCCTTGCCAAGAAGATTGAGCCGGAGCTGCGTGATGACGGCAAGGATGATGAAGGAGAGGGTGAGCCCCGCGACGACGGTGAGCCAGGAGATGATGAGACGACGGGAGAGGACGAAGGTGAAGGCGAGGACGAAGGTGAAGGTGAAGGTGAAGGAGACGACGAAGGTGACGGTGAGGACGAAGGTGAAGGCTCGACAGGCGAAGGCGAAGACGACGAGGATGGTGAGCCAGGAGGGCCTCGCGCTGATGGTGACGTAGAAACAACTCCGACTCGTGATGACGTTGAGGTTGAGCCGCTCGATCCTGATGCGGCGAAGGGGCTAGAGACTGTACTCGGCCAGCTAACTGGCAACGATGACACGTATCGCCCCTGGACCAAGGGCGACAAGGTGCACCACCGCACGGACAGTCCGACCAAGTATTCCAGGAATGGCAACGTCGGAGCGATCATGAATCGTGAGATGTGGTTTGACGAGTACAACAAGGTTGTTGCCGATTGTCGTGGCGAGACGGCAGTCATGCGGCGTCGACTGGAGCGCACACTGCTTGCCAGACAGAACCGGGATTGGAACCCGGCGCAGGAATCGGGTCGGTTGGACAGCCGTCGGCTTGGATCGGTGCTCACTGGCAACGTCCATGTATTCAAGACCCGCACCGATATGCCAGATATGAACACGGCGGTGACGATGTTGGTGGATATGTCGGCCTCGATGTTTCCCACCAGGATCGTGCTCGCTCAACAGACTGCGGTCTCTTTGTGCCAGGTCATGGAGAAGGTCGGTGTCTCATACGAGCTGCTGGGATTCAACACGATGACCAAGGCTCCGAGGGAGCATAAAACGAGTGATGTCAGCTACTCTCGCACAGACCCTACCGATCACTACATATTCAAGGGCTTTGACGAGAGCTTGCGAGACGCACGAGGATCGATTGGATCGATGGCCAAGCTCGCCTACAAGGTCAAGGACGCTAGAATCATGCACAACGTCGATGGCGAGGCTCTCAGTTGGGCTTGGCTGCGACTGCTACGTCGCCAAGAGAAGCGGCGCATCCTGATTGTCTTGTCGGATGGACAGCCCGTATTCGTTTGCAATTACGTTCGTGGCCCGCAGGGACATCTGATCGAGACCATAGAGACCGTTCAACAGCATGGCGGTGTCGAGCTTGTCGGCATCGGCATCCAGAGCGATGCGGTTAAGTATTACTACCCCCGATACGTTGTCGTGAACGACCTGTCTGACCTGGCCGGTGAGGCAATCGATCAGCTCGGTCAAATCCTGCTCAACAACGACCGATACACGTCTCGTGTCGCAGTTTGATCGGCCAAAACCACGCGTGACGATCCGCACTGAGTGGATGGCTACGCACAAGCGCCGCGACCTCTCGTTTTGGGGGGCCGTAGGCAAAGAGGTCAAGCGACGCGGCATCCGTCACAAAGACCTCGATTCAATCGGTGCCATTGCAAGGGAACTCGACGATGAAAAATCGTGAGACAACAGTGAAACTTCGAGGGGATGTCGTGAGTAACATCTCCGAAATGCAGTCCATCATGGAGGCGCAACACGGTCTCGTGTTGACCAAGCAGCAGATCATCCACCAAGCGATAAAGTATGCGCTGGGGCACACCTCGATAAAACACGGAGGTAAGGTGTCGTGAACATCTACTTTCTGCATGATGAGCCAGACAAGGCGGCGGCGCTGCATGTCGATGACCATCTGAGTTACATGTATATCGAGGCGGTCGCGATGATGACGGCGGTCGCGCGTAAGGGCGAAGACAACCCGCATGTGCGTGAACACTCAATGACGAGATGGGTTGGCGCCTCGCGAAAACATTTCGATTGGTGCTGGCGTCTGGCTGTCTCGTTGGCGCGAGAGTATGAGCATCGTTTCGGTGAGCGCCTACCATTTGAGGCGGAGCTGGATCAGCTTGGCATGTACATCGATGACGTGCCGGACAGCCCGTGGCGCAACCCGCCGCGCTGTATTCCTGCATGGGCCAAGGTAGATCACGACCGACACTTGAGGACGGGCGCAAACGAAAGCGCTCATGTCGCCAGCTATCGGTTGTTCTACAACCAGCGGATCGGCGAGCGTGACCTCGTCTGCTGGACGAAGCGGGAGGCACCGGCATGGTACAAACAACTCGATGCGTGAGGAATGTTTGGTGGCAATACCACCGCGAAAACCCGGCTGTCTACGCACTGTTTACCCGCTACTCAGGCCAAGCCATTGCGGCTGGGACAAAGCGTCTCTCGCACTGGTTTATTATCAACCGCATCCGCTGGCAACACGATGTCGTGGAGCAACACGCAGAGCCATTCAAGATTTCTAATGACTACATCGCATACTACGCTCGGCTCTATATGTGGGATCACCCCGAGCATCGCGGCATTTTTTCAATCAGACAGCTGCATAACGAAGAGGATAAGATTTATGAAACACTCAGCAGACGACCAAGTAGAGGCAATAGCGCGCAAGATGGCCAACGATTTAATGGCGCAAGGATTGGAGACGGCAGCAGAGCCTGCAAGCAACCTGCCGTCTCCCGATCCGTCGCTGGAGCTGCCAACATTTCTCGACCGTAGAAAAACGCAGGTCGACAAGCGTAAAACTAAAACTGTGGAGGTGACAACCACTAGTCGCGAGGCGTACGAGTCTAAATTTCCTAACACCCGTATGCCGAGGACGACTACGGTCGATAGGACGTCGCAAAAACTGATACAACTTCAGGCATCCTTCACAACAAAAGGCCCCGAAGCAACCATCGAGGCCGCGCGATTCGATGAGGCGATTCGGCTGCTCAGAAATGATGTCGGCGATATGCTGTCGGCGTTTGGGTGTGAGTGGGCACTGGAAGTTAGCCCGGATCGGCTGCGCGAAATGCTCCGCGTGTTTGTTCTGACGGAAATGAAATTTCGCGGCTCCGGCGTGGCCAAAACAATCAAACTGAAATGAGATTGTGTGTATGCCTCGTCATGGCCTGTACCCTGGTGGGGTGCGGGCCTATCAGCTCCGCAATTTGGAGTGGCGTCAGCGGGATTTACGCTGCGCGCGAACGCAAGGGCTTAGAAACGCGGATCGAGATGATCGAAAAAAAATTAAAGTCCTTGCCTGGGGTACTTGACGGCGGCGACCGTGCTAATTAAATAACTTGAGGTGTGACGTATCGAATACAAATTTAAACTAAAGGACACAATCGGTGACACAAAAGAAAGAAGATGAGGAAGCAAGCTACCTCGAACGTCTAATACGAATCGAGGCCAAGATAGACGTGTTGGTTACGCAAAATACAGCGCGTCCGGCAGATGATCGTCCGTCAGAACCGGACAGCTCCGTGCTCGGCCTGTTTACGGTCAAGCAACACGTCGCATTGCAGATGATAATCGCGGGGTCTCGCAATGATGCAATAGCCAGAAGGCTAGGTATCACCGAGAACACGGCAAAGGTACACGTCAGGGGCATAGCCAAGAAACTACAGGTAAAAACGCGAGGGCAGATTGTGGCTCGCACCATGGCAGCCATGACGGCGATACCGGCAGACGAATATCTCGCTGTGTCTGGCGGCCTACCCAAGGAGTGGCACGCGGAGTTCGCGGAGCCCGATCCATACATTCACATATATAGGAGTAAGACATGACGCTCAGGTTGAAAATTCGTGGCGGTATGTATCACGTCTTCGGAAGCGTGCGAAGGCTGGCCGACGGCGAGGTTATAACCGTCCGACAAAGCACGGGTTACGCTATCAACAAGAAGCGTAACGCAGAGACGGCGCGTGCGCGAATAGAATATGAGACGATGCATTCAGCGCCGAAGTCCAAGCGGGAGCGGGTGGCCGATAAAACGGTGGCCGATGCGATCACATTATACCTGCGCCAGTCCAAGCCAGGGGCTACGACTTCCACAAATTTGATCCGGTGGGCTGGTTGGGTGGGCGAAAAGACGAAGCTAATTGATTTGGAAATTGAAAAAATCATGGCGCCTTTCGACCGCGCCATGGACACGGAACGAATGAAGCCGACGTCCGCGAAGCGCTACCTCGGAGATATTCGGGCGATGTTGAATGTCTGCCGCGAGAACAAGTGGGCAATGGTTGACGACCTGATAATAAAGATGCCGGTCGGCAACGACGAACGGGAACGATGGTTGTCACCGCACGAACGCGACCTGTTGATTGCATGTTGCGATGAGAGTATCGCAGATGCTGTGACCTTCTTGTTCTACACGGGGGCACGGCCCGGTGAGATGTACAGGCTGCGCGCTGCGGATGTCCTGGTTGCGACCAATAGCATCAAACTCTTTTCGCACAAAGGTCGCGGGAGAAAGAAACGTGTGCGCGCTGTGCCATTGTCGGGTGCGATATCCGAGATGGTATTTAGGCGGGCCATGGTAGCCGAAACAAGTGACAGCGGATTGCTATTCCCGAATACCGAGGGCCGGAAGTGGGGCGCGAGTAACTGGGCAAGCCACATGCGACGTGCTGTAAGCCGCGCAAAGATTGAGGATTTCAGGACGTATGATTGCCGGTCAACATTCGCGTCGCTGCTTGTCCAAAACGGCACGAGCTTGCGTGGTGTGGCTGACCTACTGGGTCACACCAGTTTGGCGATGGTGATGCGCTATGCGTATCTCGCACATCACAACCTGGTCGATGCAATAAGCACACTGACCCCTCCAGAAAACGCACAAAAACGCACAAAAAACGCACAACACCCTGAAATGGTGCCGCCGAGTGGAATTGAACCACTGACCCCGGCATTACCAATGACGTGCTCTACCCCTGAGCTACGGCGGCTTTCAGAGGATTCCATGGAGCTAATTATGGTCCCTCAATTTCTCAGTATAAACAAAACCGTACCCATTACCAATGGTGTGCGGGACACCCAAGGGGTAAGTAAGGGGGTAATAAAGATTAAATAAGCACAACTTTTTGACACACCTTGCCGATTATGTAACCGTAAAAACGCACAAATAGCGCACAACATAAATCTTAAAATTACCCGGAGATACACCATGAAAAAACCGACGAAGACATCCCCAATGCGCGATCATATTGTGCGTGCGAAAAGAAAGATCAGCCGCGCTCGTCAAATCTATGCGGCATACAACAAGCCATTTTCGGTGAATGCGCATACGTCTTTTTACTCAACCCGGCAGCGAGCAACTTACCTCTGGCAGAAATGCTCGATGCGAATGATGCGCACACGCAATTTGCTCGAGAAAAATCCGATTGATCCGCCAGTCGGCCCGACCATGGCGGAGTGGCGGGAATCGAACAAGGCCGCGCCGTATGTCTCGAAGGAAATCATCGCGCAAGCGATGCTCACAATGGCACCCGTGCGTCTCTCGCAAATCGAGGAAGGGGTAGACGGTATGGCCGGACGTTCAGCGGTCAAATCGGTACTCAAAACAGGAGTCGAATTGGGGCTGCTCAAGCGTGTAAATGACGGGTATTCGCTCACGGAAGAATGCGTATCAGAAGTCGAAGAACGAATAATAGCGGGAATGCTTAACGACGATGTCATAGAGTTCTGTCGGTATGTTGTGATGTTCGATGAGACACGAAAACAAGCAGCGCTTGGAGAAGCTGCTTCGGATTATTTGACTACACACACGACGGAAAAATTCCTGTACACCCTCATCGAGGCCATGGAACGAGGCGATTACGACTCTGAGATTGACGACCTCGATAGCTAAAGAGAGGTCGCGTTCCGACCACTAAGAGGTCGCGTTCCGACCTCTGGAGGTCGGATTCCGACCACCAAGTGGTCGAAAATAGTATAGCGGCTACTACTTTCGGAAGAGTTATATTCAATGAACCGAGCGGGCATGACGCATACGCCGGGGCAGAGAAAAAATGACCGAGCCAATGCAAATGAAAGCTATTCGCGGTCTCTCTAGGCTGAGAGACAAGATAGAGAAGATGGTGCCGAGTAAAGAAATACCCATCGAGTCCATTGAGATAGCCGTTGTTGCTATCGAGGATATGATTCACGACGAGCTGCGCAACTGGCGCGAGTAAACCTACCTCATTAAGTTATCGAGGTCTGCGCGGAGACGCTCAATCTGGCGAGCGCTGTCGCGCAGTTCCTGCGGGCTTAAAATTTGTGCAAAAATATCGAGGCGCTGCGATGTGGCGCCGGTCGTAACATCATTCTTGTCGAGGCGCGTGTCGAGATTCGACATTTTCTTCGACAGATTGTCGACGTCTTTCTTCAGTCGTTCCACTTGACTGCGGACGACCGCATAGCTGGCGACCACAGACGCAAAAATTGCTCCCAGCGACATCAGTAGACGTAGGTCGAAGTCCATCTGTCACCCTCATCACCGGGCCATCTACTTCTTAGTAGATCGTCCGGTCAACGCACGACCGAATTGACTGGGTAGGTTTGCGCGCCACGCTGATTGTTGAGTCCGGTTGGCCATGGGCATGGGCGTACGCCGACTGCCGAAAACTGCACCAGATTTTTTATTATACACTACTTGCGCCTCGCTTTTTTCTTAGTGGATTTCCGGCTCGGCTTGCTTGTAGATGCGCGCTTCGATTTGCTGCCAATCATGGCTTGCTCCTTGTCTGTCTATGATTTCTTCGATCTGCCACGTCTTTGCTTTATCGTAATATCCGTTGGCGGCAATCTGTGCGGATGCCTCGACCAACTCATGCAGAGATTGCACCAAAATTAGTACGTGGTCGTCCTCTTCATAGTGCTGCCAGAGAGGCGCGCGAAGCTCGGCTTTCGGGTGATAGCCCATCGTCCAATGGCCGAACGTATTTTTATTATGCGATGCGATAAACTCATCGAAGGTATCGACCGGGCTGTACTCGACAGGGACAAAGATTACGTGGCTAAGACCTTCCGTTGGATCGGATTGTTTGACCACGTCGACAAACTGTAGGCTGTCTGAGAGATGACAGATGACTGAGCCGCTTGTGAAGGCTCCCTTTGCGAATGGGCACGCGGGCATGTCGTTGTAAAGTGTGGACGGTTTCGTCACGTAATCTTCCACGAAGGCGCGAAGCCTTTCGATTACCGGAGCGGATTTGGTCCGTCTACCCATGATACCAGTGCGTAACGTGTTCCGAGCCAGACAGGATTAGCCTGGTGGCGGCAGAAACTTGGGAAGGCGACAGCCATGCCGCGCTCGCGCGGTGCATGGCGCATCGGAGAGGACGACCAGACGCGTAGGTTACCGCCGAGATAGGCCAGTGGATTAGAAAGTTGCACCACGACAGTCAGTTTGCGTTGGCTAACCTCGTCGGCTGCGCTGTCGAAGTGTGCAAGGTAACGCTGTAGCCAGCGATAACGTAGAAACTGCGGCGTTTCTAGTTCTGAAATCTCGAAACCAAACTCCTTGTTGGCATCATCGACGAAATCATAAAGAGCTTGGAGCACCCAGTCGAGGTTGCCCCCCGAGTCATCGAGCCAGACAGCAGAGCAATTACGCGAGAAGTGTTTGTTGTCGATTGTTGTTGCGCGAGACAGCCCTAACTCCTTAGAGCGTAGGATTATTTCATCGCACTCGTCAGCATTGAAAAGCTGATGCGTGTGTAATTTAATCTGATTAGACATTGTGCGTTGGGCAATAGACGGTCTCTGTCTCGACCTCGACGTAAACGATCTGGACATTCAGACGCTTTTGCGTTTCCGATCTCGCTCGATGTCGCCGCTTGGTTCGCGCGCGCCCAGCTTTGCGGGCGGTAAAGTAATCGTGCTTCACGTCGATCAGTTTTATCTCGGCGGGGTCGCCCTTTATAGCTATCAGATCGACAGGGCCACCCATCGTGGAGCCAAACACCCAGTAGCCGTCGGAGATTAGCTTACGTCTGACGATAGCCTCGCATAGCGCGCCGATGCGATGATCGTCTACAATATTCATCAATCATTTTCCAGAGCCATGACCACGAACTTTGTTTTCAAGCACTCCAAGCTCGCGATTGACGCGAACAGATCGTCGGTGAAGCCCTCGCTGTACGCACTACCAGTGTCTCCGTCTGCAAATTTCACGACGTGACAAAGGCTTTCGATCTTTCCCTCGGTCGCCAGCTCCATCAAATTCTCAAGCATTGCGAGCACCTCCTCGGTGTTCAATGTCTGGCGCGTCTTGAGCTTTACGACCTTCATTTTTCTCTCCTGTTGTGTGCCCTTCCGCCTCTAAAAAGTAACGGTATAAGCGTAGAAAGTCGTCCAACCGCAGCAGACATAAAGCCTCGCCGGTTGTCTGTCTGTTGCGTCGGTTTATTACGAGTGGCATATCCGGGCAGCCTGTCTTGGCTATCGCCTTCTCCGCCTGGGCCAGGGCAGCATGGAAGTTAAGACGCTCGACACGCTTGGCTTCAACAAACAGGTCAGGCGTTCCGACAAGGTCGGCTCCGCCAGAGTATTCGATTGTCCCGCCGCCGGATAGCGGTGCGCGGAATGAGGACAGGCCAGTGGCGGCGTTGATGTACGCGGCAAGCTCGCGCTCGAAGCCGTTACCTTTGCGTTGAGACGATGTGGTCAATCGTCGTAGCCCATCCGTCGACGACAGGGAGTGCAATAGAAATAATTCTTCGGGCGGCGCTCGTCGGAGCCACATGCGTTGCAGGGTCTTTCCCACATCTTTACGTGCATGTCTCTGGCGCAAGCGTATTTAGCACCGTCAAATTCTTGCAAGCCCTCGCGCACGAGAATGCGCTTGAGCGTATCAGGACAGACAGATAAATGGCGAGCCATTGCGTTGTAAGATTGGTTACGATGATTTTTTTTAAGCCAACTCTTGTCGTCCACAGTAAGTACTACCGTGCGTGGCATAGAAAATCCTCCGTTGTTATGTTTTTATCACACCTTTCGGTGTACAAAGTAAAGATATATATGTGAAATAGTTGACACCGGCCTCAAAATATGATATTTCGACGACGTAGACGGAGGAGAGGCGGCGAGAGCCATAAGCTCTCACCGTAAACGACGAGGCAAGACGGCGAAATATCACCTTAAATGAAAACAAAAACGGATAAAAAATATGAAGTATGGCTGGCATCCGTTCAGGCGTCGCAGGAAAAAGAGAGAGTATTATCTGCTCACAAATGTGTACCGCGTGCCGATGAACAAGCCGCCGTCGCAGTTCCTGAACCTGAAGAGATTGCTGCTGCGATGGCTGACATAATCGCGCAATGGGGAACGGATACTGAGGTCGCCGAGATTTTGGCAACGACCAGAATATACTTCCCAGGCGCAACTCTTGTCGCAGTCAGATCGAAAGCCAATCCTCAACCAGACGTTGAGGACGAGACAGCCGGTTAGCAATAACCTCTACAGTCTCGCCGCTCAAAGCTAACTCCTTCGCTCGCTGCTTAGTCGACCGACTCGACACGAGGTGCCGCTCATCCGTCACTGTCGAGGCACCGAAGCCGACCCACTGCACCCTGTCGTGCTCCTCTGTCCACTCGCGAACCTTACCGTATCGCAGCTCCATCACCATGTAGAGGTTAGACATAACCGGCAATGCTGATTGCAGCATTGGCCAGACAGGCGTCGAGTACGTGGTATCGAGGATCGCGGCGTTTTGTTTTGCCGTCTCTTCATCGGTGAAGACTTGGGCCACTCTGATCTGAGTATCGAGAACCGTGAGCTGGTTGGTTGAGCCAGCCTCACGGCCCATGCCGTTCTCGCCGGGTTTGTTCGAGTGATGCACGAGGATCACAGACATTCCCGCATTGCGTAAACGAACAGCAAGGCCGTTTACCTTGGCCCACTCATCGGCTGAGTTCTCGGCAAGACCGGGGAAGGCGCTGCGGATCGTGTCGATCACGACAACGTCGGGCTTCACGTAGTCTATCCATCTCGATAATTCTTGCCGCCCCTCCGCCGTCTTGAGATTGATCTCCGAGTTGTCGACAAAGGGTGCCCAAATCTGGAGCCGGTCGTCAGCCTCGCCGTGCATCTGTCTTAGCTCGGACAGGCGGCGGGCTATGGTGCCCATGCCCATCTCAAAGTCGAGGTAGAGAACACGCGCTGGCTTTGCAATCTCGAACGGGCCAAAGCGTCGAGTGCCGGTAGCAAGACAGCCCATGGCGTGTTGGACGAACATCGACTTGCCGTGTCCGCTGTAGCCGTAGACCTGGCAGATCGTGGCTGGCGGCAGCCATGGCTCGATCAAATACTCGCGTGTCTTACTCCGCTCCATGAGTTCTTCGGCGTCTGCCATGGTGATGAGGCGTCGCGGCTTGTCCGATATGGCGGGCTTATCCTCTTTGTATATATAAAGGCCATCATCACCGAAGCGTTCTGGATGATTGCGTCGCTCTGCTTCCTCCATGCTACGGCATGTCGCCTCGAACTCTGCTTCTCCCAGGGGCTGTTCAAAGAACTCGTTTTGAAACGCATGACATCTCACACGCAACTCTGCACCGAAGACGCCTTCGAGTACGCATTCGCTGGCGTAGGACATAACGCGCTCGTTGCGAGAGTTGCCCAGCCCTGTCGGAATTTTCAACGTGGATGGGAAACGCTCGCGCACATATCGAGCGGTGCGCTCCCACTCGTCAAGAAAGTCATCGGGTCGCCGAACCGCTATATCGGTTAGATCAAGGTCAGAAAACTCGAAGTGATGCGGGTCATCGCAAGACACGCGAGGTCGCCAGTCTCTCCATTCGGGCATGTCATCGATGTCGTGGCCTACGGCTATGTCCCACGCATAATTAGTTGAGCCAGGGAGAAGCGCGTAGCTTCCATCCCCCCGGAAATCTAGGCCGTCTATGCGCGGCCAATCAGTGCCTCGGCTATTGTTCCCTGCGCGCGGACCACGTCTGATTCCGTCGCGCGGGTGAGAAAAGTAGAGGTGTTTGCCACGCTTGGTGGTTGCTGTAACTGGGCTGGTCATACCCGCTGCCAGCGCCGCATCTAGGGCCGCCGGGTTATCGCAGTCGACGACAACTACACCCGATAGATCGCCAGTTATAATAGCCATTCCATCCTGCGGATGGTCAGTCCACCAGTCTATTACTTCTTCTTCAGTTGGTAGCTCGGATTGATATTTTTTCCAAACGAATCTTGGTCGCTTCGTCGTTGGTCTTGTCGGGATGATTGACCATCCTCGGTCAAGGTACTCCAGCGCGGCGTCTATCTTCGTCGTCATTTTCTATCCTAAAAAAGTTGTCTAATATTAAGTTAGGGTGTGCCGTTTTAATTTTAGCAAGATTTGTGCTGCTGACAAAATCTCGGCGAAGCCATCCGTAGGGCGCAGTGCGATGAATGCCGCAGATTTCTGCGACTAAACTGGCCCCACCTAGCTCTTGGATCAGGAGCTTTATGTCTAGCCTCATTTTTTTTGATGTGTTTTCTTGCATAATAGTATTGTATAATATACACCTTATTAATACACAAGGTGTCAAACTAAACGAGAAGGAAAAAAATGAGTAGCTGGGATATATTTACGACCAACCCTGTCGACGGCAAGCCGCCGTTATCAACAAGAAAGATGGAAGCCTCCCGAAGGGATGTCCTTCGCGAACTCGCGGAGGAATACTTTGATACTTCCATCGCCATCACGGAGTTGCAAAAACGCTACGAGAAAATCTCAGGCGAGATTGCACACCTTTTCCCCGTCGAGGCGGGGGAGAAAACAGAGACCCTCGATGATCTTCACATCACGGTTAAGCGAACAGAAAAATATGTCTGGGACCGGGCCGAGTTAGAAAGAATATACGAGCAAGGCGAGTTGCCTGAGTTCCTGTCGCGGACATTATCAATTCATAAGCGCACATATGATCGAATGCCAGAAGACGAAAAGGGCAAGGTATCACATGCACTTACGAAAAACTTAAACACCCCCAAGGTAGAGGTACGAAGATAATGGCATTTATCGATCACTTTCTTTCGACGTCATCGTTAGTCCAGGGGCCGACGAAGACGTTGCTCTATAGCCACCACGGATTTGGCAAGACATACCAATGCCGCTTCTATGCCGAGCGATTTGGCAAGGGTTTAATCCTGTCTGGCGAAGCCGGGCTCAAATCCCTCGAAGATGTGCATATTGATTTCATCCCGTTCGGTTCATGGGATGGGCCACACGATCCGAAAGCTGGGAAATTTTCATTCAAGGGCATCTGGAAGATGATGCAGTCAGATGAATTTAAGGCGGTTGGCTACAAATGGATTGCAATAGACAGCCTCACAGAGATGGGGGAGCGGTGCTTTGAGCAATGCGAAAAAGATAACGCCGGTGCTGACAACGGGTTCAAAGTTTGGGCCGACTACAAGCGTGCAATGCTCGGTGCGTTGAAAGCAATACGCGACCTCGACATGCACGTTTACGTAACGTGTCTGGCCGCCGAAGAAAAAGACGCGAACGACACGACACAATACTGGCCATCACTTCCAGGCCGGGGCGTGGCCAAGCTGGTGCCAGCGCTGTTTGACCATGTCATGTGCGGCGTTCGCACTACCGAGACGACCGACGCCGGTATCCCCCGCGTGAAACGCTGGATCGTGACCGACGAGGTTAGCGGATGGCATGGCAAAACTCGTGATCCGAAGGGCACGCTAAAGCCGTTCGAGGACTGCGACGATGTGACAAAATTATTAACTAGAATAGCAGGAGAATAAAATGTCGGAATGGAGTGGTTTCAACGGTCTCGATCTGAGTGACGTCAAGGTCGAAGATCGGGTGTCTAGGCTTGAGCCTGGTGAGTACGTCGTCGAAACAAATGGCGCAACGATTGAGACACTAGATGGAAATAAGAAAGTTGTGCGCGTTACTTTCACAGACGTAGACAAGGCAGGTGACATCCGAAATGATTTTCGGATGCACGGATTTTCCGAGGCCGCGATCAAGATCGGCAAGGAAAAGCTCAAACAATTCCTGATAGCAAGCGGTCATCCCTCACCAGATAGGCCGGGGGAAATGTCCTCTTTGAACGGGTTGTCGTGCCGCGTCTTCATTGGGATGGGGAAGCCGTATCAAAACCGAAACGGAGAGACAAAGCAGTATAGCGAAATCAAGAGCTTCATGCCGCCGACTAAAGCTGTCGCCAAAGTCGGCTCTGACATAGATGACGAAATACCTTTTTGATGAAAATTATGAACGCGCCTGATGTCGTCGAGGCAATCGACGAGGGGTATAGAGATGCCCCTAAACAAAAGTCTAGGGAATACCTTGGCGCATCCATCGTGGGTCAAGACTGTCTTGCCAACCTCGCTTTCTCGCTGAGAGGTTATCCGCAGGACAGCCCTGGCCCGCAGCTCCAACGGATATTTAATTTCGGACACCTCCTGGAGGACTTCGTCGTGCGCGATCTAAAGAAGCGTGCCGACGTTCGCGTCTGGGAGACCGACGGACTGACGGGTAAGCAGTATGCATACGAGGAACTAGGCGGTCATCTGGTGTGCCATACAGATGGACACGTTGAGCTTGATGATGGCGTTGTCCGAATCCTTGAAATCAAATCCATGAACGATGCCAGCTTCAAAAAGTTCTTGAAGTCAGGCGTTAAAATATCACACCCCAGCTACTACGCGCAGGTGCAGATGATGATGGCGATGTCGGGGATGGGTGAAACTTTATTCATTGCTATAAATAAAAACAACTCTGCCTATCACGCTGAAATTGTCGCTGCCGATGAGCTGGAAATTTCGTATTTAAAGCAGAAAGTGACGACGGTACTCCTCGGAGATGTCGAGAAGATAAGTGCCAGCCAAACTGATTGGAGATGTAAGGGCTGCTTTCATAGAACGGTATGCTGGGAGCAGACAGAATACAAAAAATGTACTGGATGTGCACACGCGCAAGCCAACGAAAAGGGGCTTTGGGATTGCACCAAGACCGGCGACGAAGCTGTCAATGTGTGCGAGCACTTCGCTCCTTGGAGACCGAGGGAAAGATTATGACGCGTAAAGAATATGTCGAAAAAATGACAGCGAGATCGCTGATGATGAAGGAAATCGATCTCACAAAAGTCGCAGTTGAATCTATCAAGGATCGTATCGATACAATGGACCTGCCTGAAGAAGAGACGAACAGAGCGGCAACGAAGCAACGATATCTGGAAGAACATATCGCCGAGCTGTCGCACAAAAAAAGATTAATAGACGCGAACATCGGCGCGGCAACTATACCGGGTCTGTACGATGACTAGAGATGACGTACTCGACACGGCCAAAGGATTGATAAACGGTTCGCGCGCCGAGGACTACGGGTCGGCCCGACTGAACCACGCCAGGATCGCACAGATTTGGTCTGTCATCTTTAATGTCGACGTCACACCGCAGCAAGTTATGGCGGCTATGATCGGTGCCAAGCTGGCTAGGCTGGCCAACCCACTGCGGCCAGACATGGATCACCCAGACAGTTGGGTCGACGTCTGCGGATATGCCGCGCTCGGAGGTGAGATTACCTCACCCACTAAGCTCGAAGTGCGGCCCGTCGAGGAACGGTCGCCGCCCTTCTGATCGGCGGAGATCGATGTACTCGTTCATAGCCTCTTCCATTGTGCCACTATGCAGTCGGATGTCTGGGATGTGCCAGCAGCAGCCCCACCGGATAGAGATATCTTCTTCTATCGCAGCATCCCTCATAACGTCGGCGATGTTATCGTAGACTGCCAGCTCCCAACACGCGCGACCACCGATATAAGCCATCAAGTCGACGGCTTGGCCACGCGTATGGGGGCCGTCCATCTTAATCTGACTCGCTCCTTTGTTGTAAAGAGCGGTCTGCTCTGCCTCTGTTCTCAGGCCGCAGATAACTCCGAAATCTATGGGCGTCACGTCGATTGCGCGCTCCACGACAGAGACAAGCGAACCCTCCACACCCACCAGGTTAGCCTTGCTGCGAGGTGATAGTCTAAACATCATCGACTAACCAACGAGCGACGACAGCGTCTCTGCGAACCTCACTCAGCTTTCTGGTAGACCGTTTCACCCCAGCGAGATGTAGCTGTTGCCGTATTGCATTAGCTGTGCGGCTGTACTTTGCTGCCAACTCGTCAATATCTGACCCATCACGCCAATCGCCATATAGTTTTAGTAGCGACGGGTACGTCCAACTTTGACTCATCGCATGTTGTCCCGACCATTTCCCTTGGTCTTGTCAAAGCTGCGCATCCCGGCCAGCCCGAGAAGAGCCATGACGAGACTGGTCAGTTGCTCTGTTTCTATCTCAGGTAAGACAGCCTCGGGTGCCCAGATCGCGCAGGCCCATGCGGCGATTGGCCCGAAGAGCGTGCCCCATAGGAGACCGAAGCCGGTTCCCCAGAGTAGGAAAGGACGTGCGCCGCTGACGAACAGCGATGGATGCTTCGCACTTTCTACATTGGCTTGGGCCTGCAAGGCATCAAGCGAGATCATTTCCTTGCGCAGTTCAGCATCGAGTTTTGTCTTTAGGTCTTTGTCTTCGACGAACTTGTCGAGGACTTTACCAGCTACACCTATCACAGATTCAGCTAGACTAAACATTCAGGTTCCTTCCTCTATCCATGTATTCCGCCGCGCTCTCACCCTCTTTTCGGTGGGCAAGGTACTCGGCACGCAATGCTTTAATCGCGACGGACCATGATCTTTTGCTATCGATTGCCCAGTCGAATTGCTCCACTCGATGGCTCTTAGGTAGAGTAATCCCGTCATTTCCATCCGCCGCCCCATCCGCTGTTCCCACTACCACCCCAACCACCCCAACCGCTTGATTCTTCTGGTGTCTCACCGGCAATTGAATCAACTAATCCTTCTCTGACGGCTCTGTTCCCTCCAACAACAGGGAGTCGACCTGCTACTGCGCGCACCCCTGTTCGCTGTTTAGCGTTGCTGGCATTACCCCCGACCACAGCATTTTTCACTCCTGATAATACATCCACAACGGGGTTAATCAGACCAAACGTCGGACCAAATATCCATGAGGCAAGGCGGTTCTTGCTGTAGTTCCCGCCACCCGACGCGTCGTAGGCTTCAGAAGCGAGGGCGGAAGCAAGGCCGCCCCACCCTATCGCGCCAGCCCCTGTCACATACCAACCCAGGAAGTCGTCCACGTTCCCGTGCTGCTTCTCGTCGTAGCCAAGCGATTTCAATATGTTGCGCTTGCGGACTTCCGCATCGGTTCCATCGTCGCCTCCGCGCATTTGAACAACGTCTTTGATCGCGAGCGACCCAGCGCCTAGCGCTGGACCGATTGTCGTGAGGTAGGCAAGCGGTGCCACATTGCCCTTCTTAAACTCAGACAGCGTATAGCCGGTCAGCCGTGTCATCATCAGCGGGAAAGATTTCAGTTGGAAAGCAAGGCTGCCAAAGGGTGTCTGCGCCCAAAGCGGAATGTCGTTTGGATTTGGAGTAAAAATGCTCTCGTCTGCAAACTTTATGATGCCTCGACGAAGCTCATCACTTGCCATTTCACCATCGAGCAGACGCGCGTCAGACAATGTCTCACCAATCCTCTTCCCGTGCGGCGAAAACTCTTCTAGGCCGTATCGCTTGAGAAACCGATACGCTGTCTTGTACGCGCGCGACTGGTCAACGAGAGATTTCTCTGGGTCATGTGATTTGATTGCCTTCCGCTGCATTGTCGCGAAAGCCTCGATGGCTGTCGCGCCAGCGATCTGGCGGTTCATATCCGTCCACGGCGTAAGCATGGTCGCATTGAAGAATGCGTGTGTTGTCTTGCCGTCGGCTGCGCCGTACATATATGTCATTCGGTCGTGGATAATGTTCTCCATCGCGACGCCTATGTTCCCAAGCATCTGTCTGTATTCGGGGTCGGATGCCCAGCGAGACAATCCTTTGGCCCACGATTTGAAGCTACCGCTCCTAACAATCGGCAGAGCCAGATCGGGTATTGACGTCAGCGCGGTGTAGCTCAGTAGCGTCACCGAGTTGAAATTCTTCAAGGCTCGACTTGCTTTATGCGCGGCTTGCCCGCCGCCGGATGTTAATGCTTGGCGTCGAGCAACGCGCATCGCGTTGTCGATGAAGTTATATTGGTCATCAATAATTTTAGGACTTGCTTGACCCTTGAAGTCGTCGAGAGCTGCAACAATGGCGTCAGCTCGACGTTGGTACGTCGGTGGAATAGCCCCATCCACGCTGGTTGGGGCGACTTCGTCGAGCATTTTTCTCGCTGCCCCACTACCTTGGGTCGCGTGCGTCTCGATAAGATTACGCGAAAAAACCTGTGACTCGGCCTCCTTCCCAACAAAAGGCATTTTTGTTGTATCAATAACCACAGCAGATTCAGGATATCCATCAGGCCCCACGAACCGGACGTCTTTCCTAAACTCGCGGTTGGTGCTCAAAAGACTCGCGATGCCGTCTTGGCCTCCGTGTATTACCTTCATGTAGTCATATACGCCGTGGCTGTTCAGACCGAGTTTCTCGGTGTGACTAAGGCGTCGGGTTGATCCCTCAAGGTACTTCGTCAGAAGAAATTCGAGGTCGCTTTCCAGATATTTTTCCATCGCATCGAGCGAGAACTTGTCCTGATCGAGTTCGATCATGCGGGAAAAATCGGCGTGCTCAAATTTGGGGTTACGCGTTGACCCATGAATGGGAGACAGAACTCCGTCGGCACTATCGTCGGCTAGTGTGAGATACATCCGTTCGGCAAAGGCAATAGCTTCGGCATCATCTGCAAGCACGGGCGGAACTTGCCGCGTCTTCTCACGCTTGAAATAATCAGACATATCCTGAAGAAACTCGACACGATTTTTTTGGATAAAGGCTTTGTTCCAGACCTGTGGAACATAGTTCTCCCGGTAGCCGACGCTCATCCCGGCCTTAACCATGTTGCCGCGTTCGGTTTCCATGGCCGACCGGACCATAGTAAAAACCTCACGCTCTTGAGGAGACAGCGCCTTGTGCTGCGCCGACCCTTCACCACGCCGCAATGCCTTGACGATGCGCGTATATGATTTTGGTTGCTTTTGTCCGACACCGCCGCTGCTTGCCCGAGCCCAAGCGCGGACCCTGCCATCAGAATCCGGCAACTTCCGTAATTTATTACGGATTGGCATGTATGTCTTGGCAAACCGCTGGTTGATATCTGGGAAGTGGTCTTTATACCAGCTTCCTAGCCATCTCAGGCCCATCCCTTCCATCCGTTGAGACTGCTCCTGAAGATGACGGAGCGGAGACAGTTTGCGAATAGCCTGCTCCTCCGGCGCGCTTAATGGTCGGCCCGCTGCTGTCGAGCGAAGCGCATCTGCCTCTAGCCTGGATGCACCGACCTGCTCAAGACCTTCGACAAGCGCGTCGAGGTTCATATCTTTGGGGCTTGCGCCGTCCATAACAGCATCGGCAATCGTGGCGTTGAGACTACTGAAGTCGTTGCGGCGACCTTCTTCGCGATAGTGCATCCTCGGGTCGGACTGGTCGAAAAACTCAGCGTCGATATTTTTCGACTGGGTCTCATCGAAAAGAACAACTGTCTCGTGTCCTCGAATGTCTGCCCCATAGGGCCGACCGTCAGGCAGAGCCTCACCGACATCTACACTGTCGACACTATTGTAGTGCGTCGTTTTCAGACTGTCGTAGCCGTTGTCTACGAGAGAGATAGTGGCTAGTTCTTTGGCCGCTCCATCTGATGTGCCCCCATCACCACGGAAAGCACTGACGTAGGCTTGGTATAATTGCCTGCCATCTACGCCCTCCGACGTTCTGTTCGCAAATCGAGAAACTTCTTTTTCATTTACTATTCCGGCGTCTCGAAGATTGGTTTGCAGCAACCGAACAAACTGGTCGTCCGGTTCGTAGAATTTTTTGACACTGAAATCTGCTGGTTTGAGAGCCCTAATATAAAAGGGTATCACCCCAGGATTACTTGCAATGTCATGCCGTGCAAATCTCGTGTTAATCCCGACCTCAATCTCTGCCATTGACTCGATCTCTGCCTTCAGCCTATCGAGTTGTTCTCCGTTCAGGAAATCCGACACCTCGTCTCCCGACGGGTTCTCTCGGAGCATCGAGTATTCGCGACGCAGAGCCGCCATTTCTTTCCGTATCGAAGAAACGTAAAGCGCGTCAATGGATAGCTCTGTCTTGAGTTCAACCCCGATGTCTGCTTCATCTATGGCACGCAGGATTGCCGATGCTGTCGGGGCATCCCCGTAAACTCGGGTCGAGCCAGGATCAAGAGAGAGGTACTGGCCAGGTCCGTAGTTTCCATTCACCGACCCATTAAAAACTTCATCTGGATTCGTGTTCGCATCAAATTTATGAGCGACCGGCGTTGCGTGATACCAAACGACGGGCGTGTCGCTCGCCACGTCGTATCCAAGACCGTTGCCGACGAACCTAGATATGTGCGCCTTCTTATTTCGTGGCGATGCCATGTATCGGTCTGCTGAGTAAGCCGCCGCATTCTCTGGCCCGACGGCGAGCCGACGCGCTGACATTGGTGCGCGGCCCACATCTTCAAGCATGTCTGCGGAAAATGTAATCCGCCTAAAGGTCTGCTTGATGTCCGTCCTGCCGATCAGTCCGTTTAAGACATAGCTTACATACTCGACAAGCCTGTCGATGGCGCGGCTGACAGTGCCTCGCAGCGCCACCGAGTTCATGTTACCCGTCAGAGCGGCTTGCGTTATGTCGCCCTTCGCTACGCGCTCGGATAGATATCGTGTGAAGCTCTCCGCGAACCATTCGTCTGCGAGGACGTTGTCCATTTCAATGTCTGTGTATTCACGGTTGGCGTACTTGCTCGTGTACGTGTCGATGGTCTGTTTTTTGAGGGGGTCATTGATATCAAGAGACCGCCAAGATTCACGGATAGCATCGATCTCGCGATCTGGCAGGAGACCAGATCGGGTCAGCATATGGCTAACCTCGTGGACTACATCGAAGGGGGTCGATTTACCTTTGTTAAGACCGACCGACAGACGTCTCAGGTCTTTCCGCAGACTACCAAACTCCGGTCCCCTGAAGTCCATAAAGGCCCCTGTCTCCAGACCGGATAGGTCTTCTCCAGACATCCGGGCGATGTCACCCATTGTCATAAAGTTGGTGTCTTCGATGCCACCGCGTTGAGACTTGCCGAGTAGGTTGACCATCCTGTAGGTCATTGTCCGCATCGTCGTCTGAACTTCAGGATCGCGGTGCGTCAGGTACGACAACATCGACCGGACCTGGCCACGCGCGTTGGCTGGTATTCCGTCGTTTGTCTGGACGCCCGCATGGTCGGCCAACTCGCGCTCTATTGCCGCACCTACCTCGCGGTAGACAGGCTTAAACCCAGGGATGCCTTTGTTCCCTTTGTTGTGGCTACGACGTTGAACCTCGAAAAGAATTTGGTCTATCTTTTTGCTGTCGGCAGCGTCGAGGGCGCTGGCCAGCATTGTAGAGAGATCAGACTTTGTCGCAGATTTTATCTCCTGCGGGCGACTTATATATTTTGCAGGCAGCGGCTCCGCTTTCCTCCGGGCCAGAATAACCTCCGCAATCTGTTGGCCCCTGTCGGTGCCAGCCTCCCGGCGGTAAAGGTCAACCAGCTCTTTGGTACTTGCTGACCGAATCTCGGCAGCATCACTCGGCTCCGCCGCAGATGTCTTCCCGCTTGATTTGCGTTTTTTGCGCGGTGTCTTGGCGGTTTGTATAGCCGAGCGTTCGGTTGCTTTAGTCCCTTTCTTTACCCGCTCGACAGCGGCCTTACCTGTCGCCGACGGTGTGGCTGTCTCCGTCGAGCGTATCGAGGCGGGAACGCCTGCTAATTTTTTACCCTCGCTTGCAAAGGCGGCCTCAAGAGTACGATCCATCATATTAAAGAGGGCCTCAATTGAGGTGTTGCCCGCAAATTTGGACTCCTCGCCGGGGTCGACCGGACGGACAAGCGGTGTGAAGCCGCCAGCGTGGCCCTCTAACCACAATTCTTGCAGCACGCTGGCCTGTTCTTGGGCATCGCCCAAGATGCTAGTTCCAAATTCTGGCGCGGCAGTGTTGGCCTCGACAGGACCATCCACCTTACCCGACATGACCTGGTTGATGTCGCCGAAGCGGTCTCGGATCATTTTTTCGAGAGGGCGGAGCGCGCTGAAAGTTGCGCCAGCATTTGTGGCTTGGCCGGGAATTACACGCCCTGGCGCTGCCGCTGCTAGAGCGCTTTGAGCCTGCGAAAAGGCATTGATGATAGCGTCATCGTTACCTTCTCTTATCGCGCTATTAATGCTATCCCTTGCGAGGCGAATGTTGAGGCTATGCTTTACGATAGCCGTCTGGAAATCCCCCACCGGATCGTCTACTCCCAGACGATAAACCTGGCGATCTTCTTCTGGAAGGATTTTTGAGAAGAGAGGGACTAAGTCGCTGTCGACGGGTTGGCGCTTAACGAACCAGTTAAAAATTTGCTCAACATACCGATTGATCTTTCGCCAGTAAGTTTCGGTCGCAAAGACACCATCGGTGCGATTTTTCATCGCCCAGTGCGCGAACTGATTTGCGAAATATTCTTGAGGATTGACTTGATTATTTATGTGAGGCGGAGATTCTGGCATAACGAGCCCAGCGTCATCCTCACCTCCTCGGTACATACTATTCTCGGCTGTTCGCCAAAACTCCGACCTGTCCTCTGGCGTAAGTATATTACGATAGGACCAGTGGCCTAGCTCATGCAGGAGGTTTTCTGTTGCAGGGGAGGATACCCGTTCTGTAGAACCATTTAACGTGGAAGACAGACGAATGAAGTTGTCATCAGGACCGGCTGAATAGGCGCTGTACTGGCTGTTAGGGGCCTCTCTAAGAACAGGGCCAACTGACGGATCACCGCCAAGTCTGGAGATTATTCGACCAGCAATGGCTACTTCATCCGGCGAGAACCGCGTGAATATAGCCTCCACCTGACGAATTGATTCCGCACGATCTACCGTATTTCTTACCACGCCACCCGGCGAAATATCTCGCTCAATGGCGTGTAGTCCAGATAGCCATTCAGCAATCTGTCGGTGATTAGACCGCTGCTTCCCGTAGGGTAATTTCTCAAGACTAACAATCTGTCGCCGTAAATCCTGTCCAGATTTGAGTCCCAGTCTTCGCCCATCCGGGTTGATAAATTCTACTTCCGAGATGAGGTTATCCAAGAATGTTTGGACATCGACGGGCTCGCCTTTTAGGAGGAGACCTTTGGTCTTTAAATTGCTAAGACTAAGCTCGTCGAACTCATGCGCGGGCATAGGTGAGCCGATACCAGTCGCATCGCCTACGAACCTACGCATTCCTGGTGCATCTTCTGTGCCAGATGGCTGCTCCACCGTGTTCGCGCTATTCCAGAGTTCACGCCTGTCTGCCGCGTTCCGAACGCCCTCGGCCTCATTGGCCAATGCGTAGCGAACACTCCAGTTTTCTGGCTTTTGGTTAGCGCCGATTAGATTCTGTACGCCCTTCCCGTCTACCCGCTGTGATGGGCCAGCGAGGCGGATGTCAGCCTCGTTGCCTACTCTCTGCACGACCAAGACACGGTCGCCATATACGAGAGGTGTGTCTTCCGTCGCGCGGGGGGCTGTTAGGGTATTAGGAAGGGGGTCTGTTAGGGTATCAGGAGTGATATTTTGATCTGGTTGCTTCTGTCTTTTGATAAGCCTCTTTAAAGCTGCGCCATCGTTGCTCGCAATTGCAGCCCGGATTAACGCCAAGAGTTCAGAGGGTGCGCCGGGGGCTGAAGTCGACACTGGAGAAGGCTTCGATGTTAGCTCTCCCCGAGCGGTAAGTGCTGTCTCTCTGCTGTCATAAATCCTGTTTGTACGTGGGTCAGCAAATAGCGCACTGCCTGCCGGGAAGTCTTTCTTCCCCGACATCGTCATTACCTGACGGACTGATTGCGCTGGAGAAAATTCTGTAATTACACCGTTCTGCTTCGCCCTGAGCAATGCCTCCTGCGCTCCGAAACTAGCGGTGCTTATGAATTTCTCTTCTCCCTGATCCAAACCGGAAGTGTTTATCGTTCGACCTTCGCTGGTCGGTATCCCTGCGCGGAGGATGCCTTGTATTTTCCCTGTGTTAGGGTCGCGCCCTGCCCCTTCAATGTTCTTTGTCTCAGCGACTCGCTTCGCGCTAGAGCTAAGATCGCCGGAGCTTACCGCTGTCTTGCCTTTGAGTTTGCGCTGCAAGACCTGCAATTGGGCTTGGCTGTCGGCATCTACCTTGGATGTAGCGCCGTCCTCCATTATTTTTCGGGACAAGTCCCGCATCAATTTAATTTCGCTTTGCGTCCACTGGACGATTTCGTTTGATATGCTGTCTAGTTTTTGCCTATTGAGTCGTGCCTCCCATTCTTTTTTTGAGACAGACTTTCCTTCAGAATTTTTCGGTTGCCGACCGGATTGTTTTATTTCTAAGGCCGCATCTTCTTTGGTTAATCGACCGAATTTTACATCGGAGAGAACCTCGTCGAGAGAGCGAGCATGATGATAATCAAACATCGCGAGGACGTCGTCGGCGTCTGAAGAAAACTCGGGGTCATTAGCCAGCGCGCGGACAAGATTACGCATCTCCGACCGCGTCAGTTCATCACCGATTACAGACGCTTCAGGTAAGATGGTGTCTAGGTCGTCCATCACGGACTTCGTGTACGCCGGGTCTACCGAAGCGTTGGTGATGTCCTTTTTAGTTATTTTTCCCTTCGCACCTGTGCCGGTAATGTTGCGCCAATCGGTGCCTTTTATCAGGGCTTGTTGTCGCTGCTTTAGCGCTATTGGAGAAAATACGGGGGTGGCATCGCTCTCAATTTCTGCGGCCCTGATCGCCTCGAAGTATTCGCGGGCCGTCATCATTTCGCCGCCCAAATCCGCTGGGTCTATGCCCATCGCTTCAAGCTGCGTTCCTGCTTCGTCCAGGTTAATCACGCCGTTCTCGACGTCCTTCTCGACATCTTCCCACGTTCGGGTGGATGCAGGCGCATCGGCCTGGGGGGCTGCGGCTGGTTCTTCTGAATCGAGAGCAGTCTTTAACTGCTTAAAACTTTTGTTTGTAAACTTACCTGACCTACCGAGCTGAACTTTTCCTTCGTCGATGTAACGCTGGATGTCTGGAGTTGATTTTCCCACAAGAGCGAGTGCGGATTCAGTGGAACTCGCCACCGTAGGAGTGGAATAATTTACATCAACTACCTCGGCAGTCGGAGCTTCAGGCGCAGACGCAGGCGCTTCTGCTTCGGGGACATTCCCCGGCGCAGCTTCTGTCGTGGCTTCTGTCGTGGGTGCGGGAGCTTCTGTCGAAGTGCCTACTGCCTCATCGACCTTCCGGTTTAGTACGGATACGTCGATAGTGCCGTCGTCTTTCCTCGTCGCGGCCAGAAGATCGGTGATTGCATCGTCAAGAAGTGCTTGGCGCTGCTGCCCCAGCTTCTGTTTCTTCAAATCTGATGACTGAAGGAGTACGTCTATCTCCTTCTCACTGGCGCGGAGCCGTTTGCTAAGATTTTTAAAGACGTTGTAACGGCGCAGGTTGTCGCTTGCTTCTTCAAGCTGCTCCGCTGTTCCCCCATCAGCCTTTAAAGCTGCTGCTGCTTGGCGCTCTAACCCAAGTTTCCGGTCAAGCTCGTCGCCCATCAGGTCGAATTGCTGCTCTAAGACAGTGCGATTGTCTGGCGGGGCATCGGGAACAACTTCGGGAGGTGCCTCGACAGTCTCGTCGGGAATTAGGCCAGCGGTGTCTTGCTCGTCGGGAAGTAAGGCAGCGGTGTCTTGGGTTGCTTTAGTAAACTCCGCCCAATCGGCGGGGGTCATATTGTCAATTTGTTCAGGCGTCAGGCCAAGGCGTATTGCATTTTCTACCTGTGAAACGCCTCGCTTTGCGCCTATAGCACCAGCGCCTGCACCGATAAGGCCACCAATACCGCCGCCAGCTACAGTGCCAACTGTAGTGGCCAGTGCGGTTCGTCCGAGGTCTATTTCATCTTGCAGGCCAAGCTGCACGTCGCGGGCTTGGAGGGCCGTGTCGTGGACAGCGGCTTGGCCGCCAGAGATTAGCGCCTCGGAACCAGCACCAACGGCAGCACCTTTACCCACGCCGCGCAAGATAGGGGCGCTTTTGCCAGCAATCATTGCAGCCCGACCTGCTGTCAACGCCGCCTTCCCGGCAGCGAAGCCGGGTATGAGATTGACCGGGTCCATGATGACCGCTCCGGCGACATCTCCGGTTGCCGACGCCATGCCTCGACCACCCTCCTGCCAGGGCATAGGTAGTTGACGGTAGACTGTTTCGATACGCTTCGCGCGCTTGCGCGCGTCTTCACCCATGCCGTAGGCTGATGCAGCATCAGATACCGCGCTGAAGGTGTTGAAGTCAGCCCAGACTTTGTCGCGATAGAATTTTTCAATGAGCTGCTCGTCGGAAATTCCGCGCCCGCCAGTCTCATCATAGTGCTCGCGTAAATCCAATAAGAAACGTGGATCGCGAAGCGCGTCGTTTGTATTTATTACAGAGGTATAATCTCCAGAGGCGCCCCCAGAATCTAGGGCCTCTTCGAGATCAATGTTCAATCCACCAGTTTGTTGCTTGTAGCTCATGCGGAACTCCAGTTCGCCGTATGTGAACCGAAGCTACCGCGATGTACGCGCTGGGGTCGTCCTACTTGTTACCGCTGTAAGACGCGGCATACCCGTCTACTATTTTTTTCACATCGGCGGGGATATTACCTGCCGGGGCGGGGGTTCTCTTTAGTGAAGATTTACCCAGCCTGTCTGCGTTTTTTGCCTCTTCTTCTACCTTCAGTACGCGAATTGCGTCCATTATTTCCTGTTTGTATTCAGCAAGTTTTTTATCAAGATTCTCGGTTAGTTTTTGGGCCCGTTTCCTATCCCATTGAGCCCCATCTTTTTCTACCTTTATCCAATTGTCGTCGCCCATGGCGCTCCTCTCTGCGACGTCTAATTCCTGTTTATATCTTTTCGCTTTCATAGTAAGTTGAGCGCCCAGTCGCATTAGCGCGCCGATCTTTTTTTGGTTGCTGCCGGTAGAGCGGAATATGTTATTCTGAAATTGCTGATACTCACCGTCATCCTTCTTGACGGCTTTTTCCATAGTGCCAAGAAACATTTCGACTGGCTGGGTCTTAATCCAGCGACCTGATCCTATCTCTACTTGGGATGCCAAGTGGTCATGCATCGTGTCGGCGTGAGACGTACCGGCATTCTCCAATGCCTCGCGTCCGGTTTTGACTAATGTCTCCATGGTCGCGTCATCTGCGGATATGTTATACCACGCCTTGTTTAAGACGCCGAAAGCACTTGCGTCCATGTAAAATGTTCTTGCCAATTGCTCGGTGGCATCCGGTAGCCATACCCTATCTTTTTCGTCCGCACCACGGCTCTTAGCACCCTCAAACCCGAGATAATATTCGCGTGCATCTTTTATGTTACGTTCTCGTAATTTCACACGCCTCGCCGCATTTTCTTCAGCCGATTTTTCGTTTGCCGCATCTATTGTTTGACTTTGTGCCGCTGCCCCCTTTGCAAAGGAACTATTTATAATTCCGTCAACCCACGGTTCCCACGTATTATTTTCCTCCATGCTCTTCTTAACATGAGATGGAACGTCACTAAGTGTCTCCTCGACTAATGCTCTGAGTCCATCAGTATCGTTTAGCCTAACAAGCGCCTTAACCGCATCGCTGCTGTTTAAAACACCCCGAACTCTAGTTGCTGCTGCGGAGACAGCCTCACCCATTTTCTCCTCTTTCTCTCTATTCGCTCTGTCGGATCGAGCTTTGACGAGGTTTAGTAAAGATTGAAATTCGGCACTATTCACATCTAAGTCTTCGCCGAGCAATTCCGCCTGTCTTGTTAGCCATGGCGTTACGTCTTCGCCTTCTTTTCCATATTCCAGCGCAGACTTAATAAGTCTTTCTCGGTTCTTGCTGTACCATTCAGTCGTTTCACGTTGGTTCATCTTTATGGCCTGCTTGTGGAGCCCCTCGGCGATTGCCGGAGGTAGACCAAAGTGCTGTTCGATATCGCTCGAAGTTGCAACGGGGTTATCCTTGAGGAACGCCGCAGCTCTGGGTAGATTTTTCTGTGTTCTCTCCATTACGAGGGCTTTATACGCAGGTTCGTTGAACCTTGACGTGATGCGCCGCATCAAATTCGGTGTGTTCGCTATGTTCTCGAAACGACCAACAAAATTATTGGCAGCGTCAACAAGCTTTTTGCCACCTGACGCAAGAAGAGCTTCGTCAATGTCTGCATCCATCGTTCCTAAAAGCGACGCCTGCTTGGTCATGTTGGCGTAGTTTTTCTCCAGCTCCGCTTGGCCTTTATTTTCGGCATTCAAGTCCGCAACGCTTTGCAGTAAATCGTTGTTCGGCAGGACATCGCCAAGATAGTTGCGGCCTCCAGTCAGCGCGTCGCGGTACTCTGATAGTTGTTGAAAATTTGCATACGGGTTGCCCGTCTTGAATTTCCGCCAAGCGTCTAGGTTGTCGAGGCGGCTCTTCCGGTCTTTATCGTCCGCCTGGTTCCACCCTTGCGAAAATGCTGAGTAATCTATCATGCGTAATCACTCGATCCCCAGAATGAGGATTGGTATGATGAATCGTAATCACTCATTAAGTTGCTCCCGCCCGAGTTCAGATCGTTCCCACCAGTTCCGAACAGATTGTTCCATCCTTTAGACAGGTCTTCAAAGTCCCAGTCGTTTGATAGTTTTTTCAGCGAGCCGCCAAATCCCGCGCTTGCACCCGAGAGGGCTTTGGCTGAATTAGTGGCACCCGTGTTTGCGTAACCCATTAGTCTGTCTCCGCTGTTTAGCAGCGTGGAGCCCATGCTCCCGGCGTTTTGTAGGTAGTTACTGGCGGTGCCGATAGTTTGCGGGTACGTGCCAAAGACGGCAGTCTGGGGATTTTGATAGTAAGCCGCAGTCGGCAGGGTTGCGTTGCCGCCAAGCCCCGAACCTATCGTTCCGCTTTTGTCGTAGACACCACTGCCGACTGCAAGCGGCCCTCGATAACCCCCGCCTGATACAAGGCGGCGGTCGTAAACACCGCTGCCAACTTGACTGAGATAACTCGCTGGCGCGGTTAGCGCAGACCTGGCGTCTGTCATGCGAAGCAATGGGTCTAGCCCGATGCCCTCAATCCCTGCGACTTCGGATAGTCTCTGCTGGCGCATGTCTGCAATCGACCCGGCGTCAGACTGACTTATTTTTTGTCTGCCCTGGATGTAGTTCAGACTGTCGTCATATGCACGGTTGCGTGCATTCTGGTATTCTCGCGAAAGTTGGCTTGCGATTTCTGCGCGTTTTTTGCTCCCAGTTGTTGAGGCGTCCATGCCAGTACGGATTAAGTCTGCCTCGCCAACGCTGGCGACACGGTCGGCTGCACGATCAACGTCGATCATATACTCGTCTGTGCGGCTGTCTATTTCGCCTTGAATGTCGGTCGGCGAGAAAGTAGCGATGTCAGGAACCTCTTGGATACCAAGGGCAGCCTGCTGTAAACCAGATTCCATCCTACCTATCTGGGCCAGGATCATGTCATTCCGCTGCAAACCTTCGCCTCTTTCCACACTCGCTTGATTCTTTGCTTCGAGGTATTGCTTCGTTGAAAATTCGCGTTCCGCTTCTTTCTTGGCGCGCTCATTCAGGTATTGACGCTTGTCGTCGTCTCGCTCTCCACTCGCAATCTCTTTCACGATGGCAAGCTCATCCAACGCTTCCTGCCTCTCGTCCTTTGTAATCTGCTGATTGCGCAGGAACTCCCGGAGCTGAAGCTCTCTCGACCTTGCAGCAGCGCGGTCAGTCTTTAGCTGCCTGTCGATGGCATAGCGCTGTTCTTCTGCTTTTTGATTCCTGTATTTATCGATTTGTTTTTTCTCTTCATCACGTTCACGAGCCTTGATGCCCCGGTTAAGTATTTCTTGATAACGGGTGTATTCATTCTCTGCCCGCCTTTCGTTGTCTGCGGCATGGGCCATAGACATATTCTCGCGTTGCAGATTGAGCTGCTGGTTTTGCATCTCGACCTGGCGCTCCATCGACCATCGCTGTAGGGCAAGGCTTTCTTGATGCTGCTTCGCAGCGGCCCTTTGCCCCATGAAGCTAACGCCAGCCCCTATTATTTGACCCCACATTATGCAGCTCCAAAGTTAAGCGAGAATGGGTTGCCTCCTGAAGTAGTGACCTCCTCTTCTTCTTTACCGCCGCTTTGGAGGAGAGACATGTACTGCTCTGCTGTCAGTTGGCCTGATGCGCCGGAGGAACCGAATTGCGGAACGCCGCCGACCATCGAGTTGTTTATTCGGGCTTGCGCTTCTTTTTCCCGAGCCGCTGTCTGTGCTTCATCTGTGCTCACCCGGCTACGTTCCGTGGTTAGTTGGTCCATCATCTCAGCCAACTCGTCCAATGCCTGCTGGGCATTGTACAGATCGATTTGGGTCTTGAGCGTGTCGTATTCGGATTGGGGGTCAGCAAAGTCACCGCTCGAACGGAAAGTCATTTCTTTCAATTTGTCACGCAATGTTTGTGCTTGGACTTCAAGATCGCCCCTCATCTCGCCCAACTCCCCTATTTTCTTCTCTACAGCAGTTACGTTGCCGCCGATTACATCCTGGATGCCTCCAACTCGACCGCCTGTATAAGCAGATAAATCCCCGGTGATGCCTCTGTTATCAGAGATCATTTTTTTCATTGCGTCTTCGTCGTGAAGAGCGATGTCCTCCAAGCCAACATTTGCATCTGTCGCACGGCTCATCAGGTCGTCGATGCTTGTCTTGCGCTCATCGATAAACCCTTGGAGAGCTGTGTCCGCTTCCCCAAGTGCGCCAGCAGTTCCCGTGAAGTCGGTGTCGAGCAGGCTTTCGTAGCTGTCCATATCGCCGCGCAAATCACTGATGCCAGTTGCCATCGCATCCAGTGACTTCTGGCTATATGGGTTGCCCCCGAGGGCAGCATCCCTCAGATATTCGGCGGTGTTTCCAAAGGCTCCTGCATCACGTTTAATTCGCCGCTCTTCAGCATCTCGTTTAGCAAGCATGTCTTGGACGTCGCCACCCAATCCTGAAAGCTCACTCTGTTCGTCCAAGAAGTCCGTACCTAATAGAGAGCTAAACCGACCAATGCCGCGATTTTGCTCCTCGATAGAATCACGCATTGCCTCAAGCTCGGGCAGGTTCGTTATGTCGTAGGTTCCAAAGTCGGTTAAGCCTTTGTCGACAAAATTTAAGATGCCCGATTCAAAATCTGATATGCGGTTTTCTTCTGCCGTTCGCTCGCCACGTAACGTACCTAAGCGGTCTGAAAGACCACTTCGCCTGGAAGATACTTCAGTAAAACCTTCGGGGTACATTTGGTCTAGGATCGTAGACGAAAACTGGTCTACCTGGTTCTGCCCTCGTGCCATATCACGGTCTAGTCTGTCCATGTCAGACAGATCGGCAATCGTCATTTGGCCAAGACCGACGTCTGCTTCACTGAGGTTATTCATCAGGCCAGAGCGGAAGTCAGTGATTCGTTTTTCTTCGGCTCCCCTTTGCTTGTTTACGCTTTCTAATTGGGAAAGAGCGTCAGAATATTTTCGTCGATAATCATCTACCATCCCTTGGTTGGGACGATTTAAGGTTGGTGTATCGTACACGCTGGTGGACCACCCATCCCCGCTTGTGTGCGTCCTAAACTCCGGGATGTCGGTATCAAAATTCAGACTGTCCAGGTAGTCCATGCCGGAACGAGCACCACTGATCTGATTTCTGAGAGCATCCTTCTGTGCGCTACTATTGAGGTCTTCCATTTGGAAACCGTCCGAGCCGCCGAGAAATGAATCCATGACGCCTTGGTCGACACCGGAAGAGCCGCCAAACGCTGCCGCATACGGGTTCACATTGCCTTTACTTTTCGTAGGGTCGTATCCCCCGGCACCCGTGTTCCAGTCGCTGACGGATTGATTATATTCATTGGCAAGTTTGGTGTTGTAGGCCCGCATATCGTCCTTAGCAGAACTGATTTGATTGCTATAATCTGGCGGCGGCGGAGGAGGAGGAGGAGAAGAACTTCCACACATATCAAAACTCTTTCATAAAAATGGTGGCAGATCGGACATACCCGAGACCGCTGTAAAACTTTTCGGCCCGCTCGTTGTCGATACCCGCAGATATGCCAAACTTAACTTCTTTCGCGCCGACGGCTTTGGCCCAGTCTTCGTATCGTTTTACAAGCCTGACCGCTGCCGTGCCGCCACGCTTTGATGGATGGACGTATGTCAAAAAATCGTGCGCAACTTTGACCTCTGGCGAGAAATAATGAGGCGTTATAAAACCGCAAATCATGCCAATTATTTCATCGTCGACATCATTCACAAAAACACCAAACCTATCAGGGTTTTCTATGGCATTCTTGGTGTAGTGATGTAGGTAATACTTGTCGAAATCGTACTTCGAGAAGACGCTCTCGCCGTGCATAATCTCACCAAGGTCCACAACCTTGCTGATGTCACCAAGCATTGCCGCACGTATCGTCATTAGCTCACCACCTGGACCGCAAAAACAACCTCCAAGTTTGCAGAGCTGGCATTGTTCGTCGTTTGAAAGCCGACCCTGATTGAATTTGTCGTAGCGTCTGCCTCGATTGCTGTCGAAAACGTGGACGTTACGCCAGCCGAACTGGCGGTAAGGGTCGAACCCGAAGCCACCCCGTTAAGAAGCACTTGAACATCTATCGTGCCTGTCGATGTGTAAACGGCTGCGCCGGTGATTTGTATTTTTTGTTTGAAAATACGCTTGATGTAAGTATCGCTGTTCGTTGGCGCGGCAGTTAAATTATAGAAGCTCTCTGTTGACAAGATCGATGGCAACTGTGCCGCTGGCAATTTACCGCTGCTGTCCAGGCTGGCAACACCATTGGCCGCGCCGCGTTGGGTTGACTGGAGAAGCCCAGACTGAAACGTAGATGCCGCGACATATTCGAGGGCCGTCCCTGTGCCGTTGACCCGAACAACTTTGGCGCTGTCCGAGGAAGAGAAAGTCGGAAGCGAGGATTCAGGGCTTGTCCGTAAAAACTGTGTCCCATCATAAAATTTCAATTGGTTTGGAGAGATCGAGGTGTCCACCCACAGATCGCCGCTTGCTGGGCTAGACGGTGTTGATGACGAGACTGTCAATTTTGCTTTTGCGCCAAGGCCAGTGACAAGGTCAGCGACCTTTGCCTGAGTGATTTCGCCATCCGCTATCCCAATCTTGGCAAACTGGATCAGGCCGGTTGCGGTATTCGCAAAATTCGACTCGAACATCATGCCAGTTGCCGCCGTCGTGCTCGTGTTTTCGACCGTGATAATTGTTATCGTGTTACCGCTGGGAACGGCGACCACGAATGTGACGGTGTTATTAGCGGGTTGTCCGGTGTAGTCGTTTGTACCACCTTCGCGCTGGAGTATTCCGTTCTTGAAAACTTGGAGTTGGGTGTCTTCTGTATGCGCAAATGCGAAAACGGTTTGAGACGCGGTTGTAACAGCATCGCTACGCAAAAACCCAGTGACCGCAGTTGCCCTAATTTTGTAAAAAGAAGCAACTGCGCTAGTCGTCTGGCCAGCATTAAATGTGACAGCGCCAGCGTTGGATGTACCGGCTGTCGGGCTTGTCTGATAATCGTATGTCGCACCTGGCCGCTTTAAGACACCGTTGACGTAAACGAGGATCGTGTCTGTCGTGTCGTGGGCATAATCGAAAACGGTTTGCGCGTTAGTCGATACTGTATCCTGCCTGCTATGTATAATAGGGGCACCGATTGTACCAAAGTCTTCTCCCTTTTCGCCTCGAATCTCTGCGAGCGTGGCGAGGGCTTTCCATCCGGTAATTGTGTCGGTGTACTCACCGATGCGATACTGTAGGCCAGCAGAAGAGTCCTTGCGCAGCTCGATAGGACCGTCCCAGACACCATTTGCATCGAAAATCTTTGCCAGTAATTCGGCAAGCGTATTGCCGCCAAATTCCGCCGCATTGACGTATCTGACGACTTGCTCGAACTCGGTGTTTATGTTGCCCGAGGAGCCATAGTTCTGCGGAAACTGCTGTCTTAATCTTGCCATTATTGCCTCACATTGACGGCGAACCCGATGATCCGAAGAATGCCGCCGCCACCCTTGGTTGTGAACACGTAACGTGCAGCGCGATATCGATGCGACCATTTCCTCTCGTATTGTTGTGAAAGTGGCACATCCGCGAAGTTGTTGTCGTCCGTATCGTTGACCTCGAAAACCAACGTACCCAGGATTTGTCCGGTCTCATCAAAACCAACCATCGTGACTGTCCCGGCACCGGCTGCCTGAATGACTACGGAGTGAGTCTCTTTAGTTTCAGTGAGGCTTCCATGCCATAAAAGCGGCGTTTCGACGGTGACGTCAGGCACTACCCCCGTGAGGCTCTCGACATTATTGACGTTGTGGAGACCCCCCGACGTACCCAAGACTAACTGTCCTGCAAGGAAATCTCCGCATCGAGAATTTAGGAAGTCACCCGTCGAAAATTTAGGCACTGCCTCCCCGCTTTCAGGGTTCATGGCCAATGTCAAACGGCGACAGGTTTCGCCTCCGGGCTGGGGGAAGAAGATGTGGTAATGCGCCTGGTCTTGATCGAAGACAGAGCTTATTTCCTCCTTGTTCTCGACACTCTGGAAAAGCTCTCGGTACAAGACATCCACCTTGTCGGACAGGCTGTAGCTGTAGACAAGGATGCCGTTGTCTTCAGATCGTTTGATCGAGTGTATGCCAGAGCGGGAGCAGAACAGTAGGTCCGTTCCGGCGTTGGTAATTGTGTTGTGGCTTGCGCAGCCGATGTTGATGAATGAGTTGTCGTCCAACGTCCACAGGTCGATGTTCGGATCGATTCGGTAGATTATGGCCTTGTCTGCCGTGAACACGACCAGCCGGTTCTGTTCAAAGACACCGATGCCCGTTATTTCGTCAGCCGTGCCAAGGAGGTTGGCGACATCTATGAAGCCGCCGCGAAGAACGGTTGTCGTACCTGGGTCTTCGTCGTCCGAAAAGACATCCTCGTTGTCGACGCGAGAAAAGTGGATTTGCGTTTCTTTCCCTTGGATGCCCGAGACAACAAGCCGCCGCTGTATCGACGCCAGATATGCTGGACGCAAAACATCAAGAGCTTTCGATGCGGAAGCCGTATAATTGACGCCATCGTATTTGAATGTCGGAAGGCTACGCGCGCCGACAAATACATTCCGGTTGAAGACTGTAGAAGAGATGACCGCATTTGGTGGATAATTGTAAGCGAAGGCGCTTTCGGAGAGCTTATGCTCTCGTTCGGAAATGATATCGATGTTTGAACCGTCGTTCTCCGCAAAAATTGCCTCATCGCGTGTAAAGAAACGAACGTGGTCAATCCGCTGTAAGCCCTTTCGGTGGACGGCGGTTGCATCTCGCACGATCTGGCCGCGCCAATCGCATGTCGCATTTTTTAAAACTGTCAGATGTTGCTGTTTGCCCGTGTCTAAACTGGTCACGTCCCGAGACGTGTCGAGCCCCTGGAAGTCCTCGTAGACCCACGACTTCATTCTGACGCCTGAACCCGACTGTGTCGTCATCAGAAGGTAACCGAACCGTTTTTGACGCTAGTCTTTCCACCATTCTTATTTCGGGGGTGTGTCCCGTCATCCACAACACGTAACTGGATTGCGGTGTTCCCGTTGAATGAGCGCCAAAGCTGACGATTTAAGGTTTGAAGGTACTGTGGCATGAGTAGGCTCAGACGATCAGAACCTTGTTGCGCCGCATAATGAGCCAGAAGTCCCGCAATTATTACCGTGTCGTCGACAGCTCGGCTCTCGTCTATACTTTGGTAGTAGTTGATTTCTGTCGTGGGCGTGTGATACGGGTGCATCCGCACATCGTCGATGACAAGGTTAGCAAATTCTAGGAACATAAGCATTACATCACCGTCGACGGTGCCAGGGGCAAACTCGCCGAACCGTCTTAATGCCTGTAATGCCAAGACACGTAGTGGCGTGTTGCCGTCGGTGATCTGGGGGTTTGTGGTGCTTACCTCTGCCATCTCAGGACTTCTTTACGATGCGTCCGGTTGAGACAAAGTGGTGCTGTCTGAAACGGGCCTCGTCAGCGGAATCGATTGTCCACTGCAATCGGTTGTCGGAGAAAACACGAACAGAGGCTATGTCAGCGCAATCAAACATAGCGGGCTCCGGGTTGCGGCTTTCATAGACGACCTCTTTCGGCTCAGATTTCTTTTTTGCGTCGGCCATATTGTTTGTCTCCAATAGGAAAAAGGGGGCGCTTTCGCGCCCCCTAAAATCGCACCTACACTAAGGACTGTCGTCCCTACTTGGTTTCCCAGTTTTTGACGTAGGTGTGAACCTTGTCCTGAAGCAGCTCCAGACCACACTCGGTCAGGTATTCATGCTTCTGGCTGTCAGCGTCCGGGCTCTGCCGATTTTCCAACAACGCAGTATCGCGACCTTCGAGGTAGCGATAGTTGAGGTATGGAAAGTCAACGATAATCATGGCCGATTTCATTCCCGGAACCTGGCGGAACTGAGGATGGAGGTGGACCATGAGGTCGCCAGCGAACGTGTTGTACCGCACGACATTGATGCCGTAGGTGCCGTCGATGGCGGTTGGTTGCCAGCGGGTCTTACCGATCTGCTGGAGGTTGTTGGCCACCGTTTCGCCGACGAAAGCAATTTTTTGTTTGCTGCCGTATTTGAAAACAGTGCTCATCAACAAGCTGTCGAAGCCAGCTTCCGTCATCTGTTTGGCAGCCGAGCCGCCATAGGATGCGTAGCTAGTGTTGATATCGACAACATTAGTAATGGAGTTGGTAAAGCCGCCCGTGAAACGAGTTGGGGTAGCCGTACTGCCGCCACTTTCGTGCTTGAAGCCAAAGAACATGGCACGCTCAATGTCGCTCATGTGCAACTTGAGAGCCTTGGTCATGGACTCGTCCATTTTGTCGCCAGTCCGCAAGTAGGTCGACTGCAAGGTGTTTGACACCTGGAAAGCCGTGCGGAAAATTTGACAATAGTTGCTGCTGACAGTCGAATCGAAACTGATAGCAGATGGACTGGACCCACCTTCAGCCGCTGCATAGCCAGCTACGAATAGCTCGGCGTTGTCAGCAACCTGATGGGCGGTGCCCCCAATGTTACGAGTAGCCGTAACCGTGGTGCCGGTGGTGTCAGCGGTAACGTGCATGACCTCGCCGGTTTCGCTGTTGATGACGATGCTGCCAGCGATAGCGTATTTGTTATCGTCGGAGGCGTCGACAGTGATGGAAGCAGTTGAAGTCGAGGCGACTGCCCCATTAACTTTCAACTTGCGATCCGGGAGTTCATCCCGGAAGTTCTTAAACTCGGGATCGTCCGTGCTGTCGGAGGAGCCCATGGACAACATCGCATTCAGCGGTGCATTGCCGTTGGGTTCCAAAAGCGTAAACAATTCCCGGTAGTTTTTCGGTCGTTGATCGGTCGAAAACTCGCCCGACCCACGCATACCTGTGATAGCAGCCATGGTTTTCTCCTTATGGCGTGGGGTTCAAAAAATAACGGTTCGGTCGAGTTGCGGGATTACCTTCGCGTACTCTGGTTGTCTGGCGGCGCGAGCGGCTAGACATGATAAGACTAGCGCCTGTCTTGGGGGTGGTCGTCCTATGCTAAATATCAACACCATATACGGGTTTCTTCATTCGGAAGTTCTGTCCCGTAGAAGCTACGCACGACTCGCCATCTTCCCCGGTCAGGATGACTGTGTAACTGCCATTCTGTGCAACGAAGATTTCCATAATTTGGCTAGTAATTGCGCGGCCATCAGCCGCTTTTTTTTCGCCGTACTCTGTCTCAAGGCGCTTGATTATGTCGTCCCTATTTCCACATGCGCCCCCCGCGAGCGCGCCTGACGAGTAGACGAAAACTAACGCGAGGAAGACGATGAAGAAACGAAACATTACCCCATATTCCTTTGGTTCATAGCTTTGTCGAGGAAGCTGTCAAAGGTTGCGCTCGGTGGCGATCCGGGCTCTGTCCCGGCAGCCGTGGGTGTTGACTGGCCAATAGAGCCGGTGAACGCCTGTCTACGTTCCGCGATGCTGCGAAGCCGGTCCATCTCTGGAGAGTTGCGGGTGTTAGCGTAATCTCCGACCAAGTTAGCAGACAATGTCGGATCGGCTAAATCCTCCATCATATAACCGCGCTCGGCGATGAACATCATAAATTCGTCGACGTCACTATCCGGGAGGTTGTGCTTCTGTTGGGCCTGGTTCAGGTTGTTCGCGATTTGCTGCCTGATCGCGTCTACTTGCGTCGTCTGGGCTTTCTGCATCCCATCGCGGGCTGCGTCCGTTTGCCCTTGAGCCATAGCTAAAACTTTTTGGAGCATTTCGCTGTTGGCCGCGACCTGCTGTTCAAGGCTGGCCATTTTACCGGGGTTGCCGGAGAGCATGTCTTTATAGCCTGGTGGAAGTCGAACGCCTTCTGACTCCTCGTAGTCAGCCAAAGCTGTATCGAGGTCTTTGAAGTCAGGGGTCGTGTCTTTGGACGGCTGACTTGGCTGGGTCGGTCGATCATTATCAACATTTCCCAACGTCGGGTTTGACTGCTGGCCTCTAGCCAGGGCGTCCATTTTTTCTGCAAGGGTTTGGGGCGTGAGACCTGGGTTGGCTCGCAGGATGCCTTCCAGAACCTTGTTGACTGGGGCCATAGCTGCGTTTTTAGCATTCATAGCCGCGTATCGAGAAAGAGTGCCTTTTATGGATTCGGGTGTGAGCTTTCGAGTTTTTCCCTCTCCCGGCTCGCCCATCTCAATTTCGATATATGTGACCGCTTCATCCTGTATTGCGTCGCCCTCGGTTTTCGGGCTGCCTTTCTCTGCGGCCTTGTCCGAGCCTGTGTCTTCTCTGGTCGCTTGTGTTTCTGGAGCGGCGGCTGGTTGCGGCTGCTGCGGGTCGACGCCCATTTGAGTGGCGGCAATCCGATCAACGGCTGCGGCCATGGCTTGGGGGTCTTGTGGGTTTATCGCCATTGAGTAGTCCCTCCTGAGACCTTCTGAGTTTGGTTGTGGCGCATATATTACAGATCAGGCATAGCCTTATCGTCCCTTGTCAGGGCCACCTCATTTTCGAGTTGGAGTTTGATCCTCGCAGGCAAGTCCAGAAGTGCTTTTGCCGCCCAGATCGAACCACGCCGGAAGTTTACTTCTTCCGACGTCATGTTCGCCGTTTCAGCTATCGCCATAGCTGCGGCCAGAACCTCTTTCTCCATGATCTCGTGGAGGACTTGCCATCCCTTGCTCCGCTCTAGCGAAGAAATTGATGCGTGCGCTTGGTTAGGCTTCACTTCCGAGACTGTTTCTTGCCCTTGCGGACTTGCGCCTTGCCCGCCATGACTGCGCCATGGCCTTTCTTTCCGCCCGACCGTGCGTGCGGGATATTACAGCTTGTTTCTTTCCACATATTTTTCCCTCTCTGAATAGACAGGCGTATGATATGGGTTGTAGGCCGAGCTATCGTCCTACTTTCTCAGTTACTTTCCACCAAATTTTGCATATATCCCGACGGCAAGCGCCATCAACAACGCGGTGGTGACCATGCGAACGAAGGTTTGGCCTATCGTCCTCTTCGCGCCGCGCCATGCGTCAAGTAAATTTCGTAGCTCTTTGATGTCATCGCCTGCATCACTGTCGGAGAGGCCGACCTTCTCGAAGGCACGCTTCGCGCCCTCTTCGGCAGCCTCCTCGATTAGCAGTTTTGTTTCTTTCGACATCATCAAGCCGATCCTATCTTTTGGCCATTTGTGTGTCTGCTTTCCCGTCAGAAGACACACTCTCGATTAAAGACTTCGTGAAAAAGTCCAACGCACCCGTGAGTTGGTCGACCTGAAACTGTGCCTGTTGGCGCTTGGCTTGTAAGTCCCGGCATTGATCGACGATATACCGTTGCTTATCGTCAAAATCCTCTAAGCAGTTGTACTCTTCTCCGTCTATATTAATAATATTACTTTCATCAGCCATTAATCTAACTCCAATTGGATGGAACACCGGCCTTAGTGACGGGTGTTTTCTGAAGGTCAATCTGAGCTTGTAGCCCAGCTTCTAACGTAGCCTCTGTAATATCATGATCTGCAAGCGAAGATAATGTCCACGCCTTAACTTGAGCCTGTGTTACATCGGCGAAAGATGTGAAGTCATCTGGGTCAGGCGCTGCAATACTAGCGGCACCGTAGTTGGTTGCAGAGTGATCTCCATCAACCCCAGTGATCCTCCAGTAGGATGTTACGATAACGTCATCGAGACCATCCTTAGTAACATCTCTTTCTAGTGAGTCGTACGACCATTTGTATGTAGTTGCCATTTTACTTATCCTTCTAATGCTGTAATTCGTGCTGTTAATGCTTCGATTGTGACCTGTTGTTCTTTGATCGCAGCGACCAAATAAGGAACCATTGCGGCTTTATCGACCGACAAGTATTCTTTAGTCTCTCCAGTGTCGATATTGATTAGTGTATCGACAGACCTAACTACTTCTGGGATCACTGTCTCGACATCTTGAGCAATGAAACCCTTCTGATTATTTTCGCCGTTGATGAAATCAAATGTCGCTGGCTTGAGTTGAAGAATTTTAGCCAATCCACTATCGAAATATGAAATATTTTCTTTTAGTCGCCTATCTGATACAACTGAAAACGCTGCGGCGTAAGCAGTACCATAATTACCGGCGCCGTTCATGCAGCGAATGCCGCCTGTACCGTAGCTGTAATTTATATAGAAAGAGCCGGTCAGTATGTTTGTAGCAGGCAGCTGGACATTGCCGGAATCGACGTGGAAATTGCCAGCGGCATTACTTACGCCGCCAACAATCCCGCTAACTCGCTGGGTGCCAAAGACATCAAGCTTGTACGCAGGAGTCCCTGTGCCAATACCGATGTAGCCATTATTCTGGAGGGTCATCAAAGCGGCACCACTGGCAGCAGATATTTGAGCATCCGGAGTGGCGGAACCCGATTTTGCGCCGAAATATACTGAGCCGCCGGTGGCATCGTATGCGGCGGCGAGGGCGAATGGTTCATTCGCGGCGGCATGAAAACTTCTGCCGCCTTTGACATGGAACGCTCCACTAGGAGCCGCCGTGCCAATACCGACGTTTCCAGCGGAGGTGATGCGCATCTTTTCGCCGCCAAGGTTGAAATTCATATTCGCGCCGTTGTCGTAATATATGTATCCGTTCGTTACGGTTGTATTCCCAAAACGGATACCACCAACATTGCCATTTCCAAGCGCGTAGAATTGGTTGTACGATGAACCTACTGTATCGGTTGCAGTCACCACACCCGACGCGTCAATGGTCGTCACAGTCGCAGCTGCTGGGGTGCCTGAGCCTAAGATACCATCAAGCGTACCTGTAAAGCCTGTAGCTGTAACCTGCCCTACAAACGCACCAGTACCAGTAGAACTAATATTAAGTGCCTCGACAGTTGCTGCCAGAGGTCCAACCTTCAAAGCTAGAGCGCCGTCATCCCCGCCCGTTGTCTGGACACCGGCAACACCAGTACCGCCAGCCCTAATTACTGAAGTTGTCATGTTAAATTACTCCGGTATTCCATTTTTAATTTCAGTCTGCCGCTTCTGGCGTGTTACCGTCTTCGATCCACTCTAAGTAGGCTTGGTAATCTGTGTTGGCTGGATCGAAGGGGATACTCGCACCGTCTTCAATTCTACGAATTGCCATATCAGTATTATTGTATGTGTCTTTAATTATTTGATACATTATTATAACTCCGCTGATGCTGTCCAGTTTCCCAGAACCAGTGTTCCATTTCCAGAAGTAAGTCCAGATGCAACTGTGACAACTACTTTAAATTTATTATCATAAGCTGATGCTACTGCAGTTCCATCAACATGGTCTACTCCGTCATAAGTTGACCATTTACCATCATCATTACCACCACCCTGAGCCGAGTAAAAAGCAATTGTTGGTGCTGCTCTCATTATTATTGGATAATTAATAACTCCTACTGATGCAGTAGTTGATATATTACTACCTATTGTTACATCACTAAACCCAGCAGCATAATAACTCTGATTAACTGGTGCCGTTCCTTGAGCAAAAGATTTACTAAAATACCGCTGGCACAAAGCCAACTCTGTCCCAACACTCCGATAATCAAACTCTGTGGCTGTTGAGCTTTTCTCTAGTTGTACGCCTGTGATTTGCCATGTGGCTGCATTAGTACCTACAACAGAAACTTGACCTGTCGGACCACGATAAAAAGTAGAACTCCACGATCCAGCAGTTGATAACAATGTTGAACCTGCACCGATACAGAATAAAACAGAAATTCCAACAGCTGTTCCTGTTTCCCATGTTCCAGTTGTATCACCAGCAATTGTTACTGATTTTGATTCCCATGTATTTGCACTATTAATTGTGTAACTAAAAATATAACTACGATTTGTTGCGCTGTTATAGAGCACCCCACCAAACGTCCCTGTTAAAGAACTTTTTGTTTGAAAAGATAGCGTAACGGATGCTGCATTAGCAGTTCCCCAATTTAAATCAGCTACGTTATTGCCTTCGATAGTGTGAAACATCTCAAACTCATCTGCTGATGTAACAGAATATGCAGAACTTGATGTAATCTTTAAACTGTTTTTAAATCCAGCAGGAGCATCAGTAACTTGCTGCATTGTAAATTTAGATGTTTGTGTAGCTCCAACTTTCCATCTATCAACAGAAAATACACTGTTATTTCCTGTAACACTTGCCCCCGCATTTCTCTGGTCAATCACCATAGCACCGTTGATGATTTTATTCCTGCCAGCAAAGTTGTTAGCACTGAGGTCACCACTTGCAGCCAGCGTTGTTACAGTCGCAGCAGCAGGTGTTCCACCACCTAGCACACCATCTAGCGTCCCAGTAAAGCCTGTGGCTGTGACCTCTCCTACGAATGCACCAGTACCAACAGCAGCAATACTAAGTGCGTCAACCTTAGCACCTGCAGCACCTGAGCGAAGCACTAGAACGCCATCATCGCCGCCTGTAGTCTGGACGCCTAGGTTAGCTGCATCACCTGCTGAGATTATTGAGGTTGCCATGTTATACCTTTTCTGTTGCTAACCGTTTATTACGGTCTTCTGCTGACTCAATAGTAGCCGCCATCACGATGTCATCTTTAGAACCAGTAATGGATTCACCGGCTGCTAGTTTGCGTTGGACTTCAGCCGCTACGATTTCCTCAATGGAAATACTGCATCGTACATGCACTGCGTTGTCAATCCAGTCTTGTGCGGATAATGCTACGACATGAAGGGCTTTATCTTCTGCGTCTGAAAGTGTGATTGTGTATGTTGTCATAGTCTTTTTCCTTTGGGTTATCCCAATAAATATATATACATGCGGTTATAACTGACGTTTCCGTGGATGACTCCTGAATTCACATTAAATTCAATATAGTCACTAGCTGACATAGCTACTAAATTCTGAGCTGAGAAGTTATTATGTTGATTAACTAGAGTACATTGTGTGACTGCACCATACCCTGAATTTATACTTGCCCCGTTTATCTTTATATTTATTTGAGTACCCGTTAATGTAGCTAAGTGGTGATAACCAACAACGTAAGTACCAGCAACGGGTACAGTGAATCTATTACCGCTTATTGTAATACCGCCCCTAGTTATACCATTTCCGTTAAGAGGAATAAGAACACTAGCACCAGCAGCTATATCAGCGCCGCTGTATGAGGCAGAGGCCGCTGGCTGACCCGGTATGGTCACATGACCAGCACCTGTAATAGTCATCCTCGTTGTAGTCACAGCACCGGTGTCGTTGCCGCCTCCAGTTCCGACACCGAAATCTAAAAATTCATTTCCCCAGTTATCGACACGAAAACCTGCTGTAATATCTGCTGTTCTCCTTTGACCGGTATCAGACGCCGTTACAAAAGTGGACCACAAAGATAAAACTGCTCTCCGAGAACTTGATCCACTCCCTGTCATCAATGCAAGATTTGAGCCAGCAGTTACTGCCGCATTACCGCCGTAATCGATAGCCACTTTATGATTGCCGGGGGCCGTCGTGCCAATCCCGACGTTGCCGCCTGACTCCGCAAGCGTTATGTTGCGATACCCTGTGCCTTGCTCAATAGCACCAATTACAAGACGCCTCTCACTGGCTGTAGAAGAACCAATAAGAGTGATTGTACCCTGTAGTTGGGCAGCCGCTGCATCATCAGAGTAAATTCCTAAAGTACCTTGATTACCACTCGGCGCTGTGCCTTTAGCTGCCGTGCCTATTAACACTGCATTATCGTCGGCAAGATTTGAATGAGAACTAAAATGAGCAGCACCAGTAACTTCAAGCATTACCCCCGGAGCCGTCGTGCCAATCCCGACGTTGCCGCCCGCTTCGTTCAAAGTGATGTTATAGGCTGTTGCTGTACCATCTGTTCTTTGAGCCTGTAACCAGACGTGGCCAGTTCCGGCGTTGGTGCCAACAACTAAACCGTATGATGAATCGCTGTTTGTTAGATACAGCGGTGCATTGGCTGATGCATTCCCTAATGATGGGGCATTTAACGCACCACCACCAGTAGACTGAAGGCGAGTTTTGGGCGCACTAGTTCCGATGCCAACATTTTCAGAACTATCAATTGTAATAGCTACAGCGTTAGCGTTATCATCTATACCATTTGAAGTGAATGTAGTTACCGTTGCAGCTGCTGGGGTACTACTTCCCAACACGATATCATTGATTCCGTTTGTCCCATCAATTGTTACTGCCATATTAAATCACCACCCACTTTGATCCACTAGAGACCGTCACTGTTGCGCCTGACGCGACAGTCATTGTGCCAATACTCATCGCATTACTACCCGTAGGGATTGTGTAACTTGTCGACACTGTGGCGCTATTCACAACAAGGCCATTCGTGCTGACCATTGCAGGTGCTTGCAGCGATCCGTCAGAAGGTTTGTATAAATATTTAGCGCTGCTCGTAAATACCTGTGAAGCTGTGCCGCTTACCGCATCTGCTGACAGAGGAAATAGATTTGAAGTACTACTCGTTTCATTTGAAATTGCCGATCCACCGACCGACTTCCATGCTGGTGTACCGCCGCTATATCCCTCAAACTCTGATGTAGTGCTGTTGTAGCGCAGCATCCCAAGGGCAGCCGTAGGCCGTTGAGCCGTGGTACCCTTGCTGATTATAAGTGCACCTGTAGAACTGAATATTGAGTCCCCGGCGGAATCTAGCACTCCAGTCAATGTAATGTTCGTTGCGCCAGTAATAGCGCCGTCCAAGGCAACGGCGCCGTTGATGTCTACGGTGGGTGCCGCTATCTGAATCTCTGTGTCTGCGACGAGGTCCAGTTGACCATCCGCGCTAGAGTTGATGTAAATCGCGTCGTCGCGAAGTTTAACTTTTTTGTCAGTAGCAAGAGTCACTGGCCCGGTCAGAGTGCCGCCAGACAAAGCTAAGACGCTAGAACCGGACACGTAAACGTCTACCCACGACGAACCTTCGTAGACCCTCATTATGTCGGTCGTGGTATTGAAATACATCGCCCCCGCAACAAGAGCGTTGCCGTCGTTGTCTACAGAAGGATTGGAACTTTTTGCTCCTAAATATATGTCATCGAAATTGTCGTAGGCAGCCTGGGCCAAATCGCGCGCACTTTCGGCTGACGCCTGGGCTGTTTCTGCGGCTGTCTTGGCAGTCTCTGCGGCGGTCTTGGATGTCGCAGCATTTGATTCTGAAGTGGAAGCCTCGCCAGCTTTGGTCGTAGATATTGCAGCCTGTGCTGTTGAGGTCGTGGCAGACGTGCTGGCTTCACCTGCTTTTGTCGTGCTGATGGTGGCTTGCGCAGTCGAGGTGCTTGCAGACGTCGCACCACTAGCTGCTGAGACGACGGCCTCTGCGGCTTTGGTTGTGCTAATAGTTGCTTGGCTAGTTGCTGTCGTTGCAGAGGCCGTCGCAGATGTAGCAGAGGCCGCTGCGGACGTGTTGCTAGACGCCGCCGCAGCTTGAGCGGTTTCCGCTGCTGTCTTTGCTGTCGCTGAAGCTGTTGCGCTAGTTGCGGACTCTCCAGCTTTGGTTGTGGAAATCCCGGCCTGGGTTGTTGCTGTCGCGGCTGATGCGGCGGCGGCTGTTGCGTGTGTTTGCGCGCCACTAACGTCCACGAGTTTGGTTGTGTTGGCGGAGGACGTGAAGGCGGATTCACTGCCGTAGGCTGTGCCAACAGACAGGCCGTCAACAATGTAGACGTCGGAGTTCGCGACGGTGACGAGGTCAAAGTTGTTATAGGCTGTTGATGTCGAGAACGTACCTTGCGCGTTGAAGAAGGTTGTAATGTCTTGATAGCTGGACGACGCGTCACCGGAACGGACTTGCAGTTTTTTTGTGGAGTCGTTGTAGCGGAAGCTCCATATGTCTGTCTTTAGGAGGCCGGAGTTTGAGCCATCAAAGAGGTCGTCGAGCAGGTCGAATAGCTGGCGGTTGCCAATCTCGGCTGCTTCGAGATAGGTGTCTAGCGTGTGCTCACCTGTCTTGGAGCTGCGAAAGCGTATTTGTTCGCTGGTCGGTTGCGTAACGCTCATTTCATGTATCCCATATCTACCATAAGACGAACCAACTTCTGTTTGGTTAGCGCGTACTTATCATCTGTGTACGCGATGGCTTTGTCTTGGTTGGATAAAGATAACTTCGACACGTCCTCTTCTATTTTCTGTATGCGATTAACTAAAATTCTGAGGTCGGTTTTTATGGCGCTAATGTCTGCCGCAGTTAAACCTTGCTTGACAGCAATAGACGCGTCGACGAAATCGCATACGGACACATCGACGCTTGGCCGCAGCGCGTTCCTGACTTCCTCGCTCATCGCGCGTTCTCCTTCATCGGCACAAGGTTGCCCTTTTCCACCTCGCGTTGGATTTTCTCACCGGGTTGCACTGATGCGCCTCGCATCTTTTCCATCATGCCAATTTGTTGGCTTGGGCTCAGACCTTTGGCCTCACGCTCTTCATCGCTGATACGGAAGCGGTCGAGGTTGGAAATGCCCATTGCGCGGATCGCCTCTTCGGCGATCTGGCCAACATTGTATTCCATGTTAAGGCCGGTCTCGTTCATAACCTGGAGCATTTGCATCCACGTTTCGGCGTTGCGTGTTGGCTCAAGCGGGAGGGTTCCGTCTATGACGAGATAGTCGATCTCACCTTGGAGGTCTTTCTTAACATCGTAGTCGAGGTATCCGTCCTCAACCGTCGTGGCTAGTTGGGTCGGCATGTTTTGCTTGTCGATGCGGATGCTGCCCTCGAAGCCAAGCGTGTCTTGGATGTTGGCTACCATCATGCGGACCATCGGTCTGACAGTGGTGGCAGACATAATGCGAGACAGGACGCCGAGGCGTTGGCTGCCGAGCTGTGTCAGGCGTGTTATTTCTGTCGCGGTTCGCACATCGGGTGTCGGAACGCCTTGCTGGGCGTCGGATGCAGCGGAGACACGCTGCTTGAGTTCGGTCATGGCCGCAATGTCGCTTAGGTGGCCACGCGTAACGTCGGGTACTTGTGCGATGAAGACGCCGTCGCCAGGTTTGTTGCCCGGTAAAGTGCGGACAACGCCCCATGGGTTGCGGTCGATCAGGTCGGGTACGCTGACTTGGGTCGGATCGACGAAGATGAGGTTGTTGAGGGCGGCGCTGATGTTGTCGATGCGGCTGCGCAGCAGGTAGGTTGCAACGTCGTGCATGGGGAGCAGGAGATCGTACAGGCTTTGGCCGTATGTCTTGTGCTGGTCTTGGTACAGGCCGCCGATGACGACGGGAAACTGCCTGCCATATGGGTTGAGCTGGAAACGAATGATGACGTTCTCGTCGAGGACGGTGATGACGAGATAGATTTGATCGATGGACGGGATGCCAATCTCAAAACCGGAGATGCGGACCCATGCTTCGTCGATTACGCGGGCGTCGCCGAGGGTGAAGTATGAGTGGTCAAAGCGCTCGCGTTGATGGGGCTGAGACGGATCGATTGAGAGGCCGCGACCCTCTTCCTTATTCCAGTGATGCGCGCCCCAAGCGTTCCTGGGTGGCGCTCCTTTGTGACGGAGTTCGGGATTTTTGCGCAGCTTGGGGTACAGGCCAGAATAGAGAAGGCTGTTGAATGAGACGTGGTCGGAGAAGACGATGAACTGCATGTTCTCCCAATCGCCCCAGTTTACGCGGGGGTCGGGAAAGCAACGGCGCGGGTCGAAGTTTATGATGCGGTTCTGGTTCGCCTTGGCATCCCAAACGATTTTCGTTGGCGCGAAGCCATAGCGGATGCTGTCTAGGAGCATCTGAGCAAGGCGGGCCTCGCCCGCTGTGCGGCGCATTTGTTGGTGTAGGACGCGCTCTAGGATGAGAGACGCTTGGCGGCTCTTTCTATTAAGTCCCTCAAGTTGGAACATTGGGTTGCGGCCCGAGAGAGCCGCCATGAGATAAGTGAGAACGGTGTCGCTGATAGCACGAGTGTCAGCGATAACAGCTTTTTCCCGGAAGTCAGTAGTATCTGCTGGAACGTAGACATCGTGGGCACGGTCGGCCTCCTTCCAATGATCGTAGCGTTTTCGTATCTTGCTATGGCTCATATCGACCATTGATTTGACATAGTCGACGATACGCCTCTCTTGCTCATCGTTGAGAAGAGGCGCGATGTCTTCATAGTTGACGAGCTTGTCCGCAAACTCGGAAAGATCGACGACCATGCCCTCACCTAACGGCGGAGAATACTCCGCTGATTGGTGCGACATCTTTGGAGACGATAGTTTTGGTCCACTTATAGGCATGGTGAATTATTACCCTTACTCGTTAAGACCTGTCGTCCTGCCTATACCCCAGCCAGTCCATGTTAATGTCTTGGACCCGACGCTTTCGTGCAGTGATTTTCCGTATGCCGTTGCGTTATGATTAAGGCTCTGAAACATATCGCCTGTTAGCTCGAACGCGTCGGCAGAGACGGAAGTTCGGGATAAAACATCTATGGCAATGACGGCAGCGTCGACCTGGTCGTCGTGGTTACCGTTCGGGAAAGTGACAGCTTCCTCGATGAAATCGTCGAGCCATGGGGCGGTGTCTGGCAGGAAGACACGGCCACCCTCGATGAGAGGGAGAATGGCGGTGGTGCGGCTGACCTTGTCGTGGACCACCTTGTAGGGAATGACAGAGACGCCGCTCTCTCGCTTGAGTTCCTGAATGACCGATTGGCCAGAGGCTTTGTCTTCTATGTAAAGGGCGCGCAGGCCCTTGCCGCGCCATTGGTTGTTTACGCGTATCAAGCGCTGCTTGAGTTCTGGGAAATCGTACTTCCCGCGCATGACATCGATGATGTAGATGTCGCCATTCGTGTCTAGGCCAGCCACGACGGCAACTGAATAATCGGCGGTTTCGGTTTTTTTGAAGGCGGTGTCTACGCCGATAACGATGGTACTGAATTTCTCGGGGCGGAGGTCGTTCGGATACGACTGCCACCATTCTGTCTTGATTAAGTTGCCGCCCTCCACGTATGGCTGTTGCTGGTAGAGGCTGGCAAATTCCCTGGGGTTCAGGCGCTCGCGGCGCTTGAGGTCGTCGAGCGGAAAGCGCTCGGGCCAGAGGGGCTCCTCCTTGTCTTGGTACACGGTGCGCTGGCCGGGAGCGACGGATGAAAGGTCGCCCGACTTCATGTGTCTTGGGTCGTCCTCCGGGAGAAATCGGCGGGAGATTTTCTCACCCTTGGATGTCTTGATGGCCGGGAAGTTGATGTGGGTCCAGCGGCCCTCTTTCCAATCGGCGCTGTCTATGAGTCGGCCTGCAAGATCGTCGGGATGCCACCTCGTTAGAATTATTATTTGCTTGGGGCGGGTTGTCTTCGAGGGCTGCAAGCGCGTTGCGAGTGCAGAGGTGTAATAGTTCCAGGTTTTGTTGCGCTGGGTCATGCTCTCGGCGTCTTCGCGAGACTTGATGGGGTCATCGACGAGGAGAAGATTGGCGGGGCGACCGGAGGTGGTGCCGCCTACGCCGACGGCAAAGTATGCGCCGCCCTCTTGGGTGCGCCAGACGTCTGCGGCGCGGGACTCAGTTGATAGGTCGAAGTCCGGGTAGGCCTGGTGGACTATCTTTTCCTCTACGATGGTGCGTACTTGACGGCCAAAGTCGGTGGCGAGCTGGGAATTATACGAGCAAGACATGATGTAGCGCTGCGGATCACGGGCCATGAAGTAGCAAGGGAACAAGATGGTGGCGAATGTGCTCTTTGCGTGTCTTGGCGGCATGGTTATGAGGAGGTTGTCCGTGCCAAGGGTGTCTTTTTCGAGGCGGTCTAGTGCGTCGATGAGCTCGAGTTGGAAGCCGGGAAATTTCCAGTCGGGGTATAGGAGGTTTACGAAGCCCTTAAACCCTTCTTGCGCGTCTTTGAGGCGGAGAACGTACCGGGCCGCTTTGGCCTGCTCCTTATTCACAGGCGGTTTCCCCGTCGCAGCAATCGAGGACTGGTCGGCGGCAGGATGCGCATTCGTAATGTCCTCTGACCTGCTCAAGACGCGTAACCTGACCGCACCAAGGGCAAGTTATGAAGTCTTTGCTCGGGTCGTCTTTTTTCATTGCTGGAAACGGATCATTCGTCCGAGTCGGGCCTGACGTATCTTGGCGGCGGCTGGCCCGTCGGTGACGGTGTCTATCATCACGCGCATCAGGTGGTCGAAAACGGCGGCTTTGCGGTTATGCAGTGGGATGTCGGATGTATCGAGCTGGGACATCGCTTTGCCGAGTTCGTTCAAGTTGATGTTGGACGTTAAGGCGTCTTTCTGTCGGTTAATCACTGTCAATGTCTTCGACCTCCACGTCGATTGCGTCGATTCCTGATGCAATGCGCTCTAATTCGTCGCGGCTCATGTCCACTAGGCTTTTTGTCGAGTGTTCGTGCTGCACATAGGACGCGGATAAGTCCGGGACGACCTTATTTAGTAGAGTTGAGAACACTCTTGCCTGCGTGGGTGACCATTCCACGCTGCCGGTGACAACTTGATTGGCCAGATCGATGTGTTTTTGGACAACTCGCGATATTTCACCCCGGATTTGAGCGCTTTGGCCAGGGGTTAGTCGATTTGTGTCCGCTAATGCGATGGCTTTTGTCATTGGTGCGAGTCCTTTTTCATCGCGGATAATTTTTTCTGTGGCTCTTTTGCACTTTAACGAGCAGTGGACGAAGCGGTCGTCCCACGTTGGCGGGACTTTGAACTCCTTTTTGCAGTTCGGGCAGACCTTTAGCTCTGACATTTTGATTTTTACTCCGATTGGTCGGTGGGTAGGGGAGGTGACAAACTCGCGCGAACACAGGCGGCGGCATGGCCTCCCCCCCCCCATGTGTGTCGCGCGCGCGCAATCCGAAGGAACTTCATGTTGTGCCGATTTGATGGAGCGGGGTCGGCCCATGCAACACGCTCCACGAGGATGACACACATGACGACATGCACAGGCAAGACCCTCAACGAAATCTCGACCCTGGTCGCCGTAGGCGACGCCACGGCGGTCGAAGCCATCGCGACGCTCAACGAGCGTCTGGCCAACGCGAAGCCCGGTTCGGGCAAGGCGAAGCGCACGAGCAGCGCGATTGCCCAGCTCACCGCTGGGGCCAGCCTCGACGTCAAGGCGGCGTTCGCCGCTGCGAGGGGCGTCGCCAAGGCGAAGCCTGCGAAGAAGGCCGCGAAGGCCGCCAAGCCCGCGAAGAAGGCCGCCAAGGCCGCGCCGGTTGGCCTCGAAGGTCTCGTGGGCGAGATGAGCCGCGAGGAACTCGTGCAGTTGGTGCTGGCGAAGCTCGCCGACTAGCACGCCTGACCTCACAAGCCAGCGCCTTCGGGCGCTGGTTTTTTTTGCCCGAAGTTCGGCGGCGGTCCAGCCCGTTTTAGGCACATCAACGACACACCGGAAGGTAACCCCATGAAAAACAACAGAAACTCCACCCTTCGCAGGGGTGCGGCTCTACGCCAAGCGCGTATGTGGCCCCATTCAGACGTTTTGAGTGTCGCTCCGCGACGCTCACGACACGGGCTCTCACGGAGCCGGTCAAATCATTACACGGGACTAGCCCGAATTGTCGTCCCGGCGATCAACGTCGTGCTGGCGACAGTAATCGCGGTGCTCGTCACCGTCGTGTTTATCGAGGCATCGGTCGGGTGTGGACAGTCGATCCACGCCGCAGATGGCACATGGTCGACAGGCCAATGCGTGTTTCTGGCGAGCAGCGACGCCACCGGATTGTGGCGCTAACGCGGGCCTAATACCGAAGG
>Ga0209192_10000282_pt1 | contig 56121 bp, 59 predicted proteins | sample ArcticOcean_MG_C_11_FD_187433 | JGI IMG/M metagenome (GOLD analysis project Ga0209192, IMG submission 187433) | Marine microbial communities from western Arctic Ocean - ArcticOcean_MG_CB2_154 (SPAdes) (version 2) | ecosystem: Environmental > Aquatic > Marine > Oceanic | place: Arctic Ocean... | reverse complement strand
AACCGCCAATTTACTCATTCACTGTTAGAAACTGGTTCCAAACTATTGCAATCCAGAGTGGTAAATCTGAGTTTATTACAACAACTGCACAATCCTCAATAAGAAGGAATGAGGTAATCCCAAATAACCTAGCGGAGGGAATACTAAATTCGGGACAGCTGGACATGTATTTTCATTTTCTAAATGATAATTCAAAGAGTGTTGGTAAATTTAAAGTTTCAAACAATAAGGTGTTGATTGATTGTTTTGATTGAATCAATTACTTTTAATTATTAAATGGCATTTCTATTACCTGAATATCTCACGGCTGGATTAATTTTTTTTGGAGCGATATTATATTCCTCTGTTGGACATGGAGGAGCTTCATCATATATTGCAATTATGTCTCTAATGGGTACGCCAATCGACTCAATTAAGCCTATTGGCTTAGTTCTTAACATAATCGTATCTTCGGTTGCAAGTTATCGTTTTATTAAAAATAAATTATTCAACCTTAAGGTTTTTATACCCGTTGCATTAGGCTCAATTCCCGCAGCATTTATTGGAGGCTATCTTAACTTAACTTCAGATATTTATAGGGTTTTAGTTGGAGTTATTCTAGTATTTGCTGGATTTCAATTTTTATTCAATATATTTAAATATATTAAGAAAAAAACTGATCGACCAATAAATTTTTGGCTAGGCCTGTTTGCAGGAGTAATTATCGGGTTTCTTTCTGGCCTTACAGGTACAGGAGGGGGCATTTTTTTATCACCATTGATAGTTTTTCTAGGTTGGACAACAGTAAAGGGTTCATCAGGAACTGCAGCTGTATTTATTTTATTTAATTCAATTTCAGGCCTTCTGGGCAATGTATCTTCTGTTAGCTTAATACCCAACACAATATTCTTATATTCTTTTTCTGCGTTTGGGGGAGTTTTAATTGGTACTCAGCTTGGTATTAAAATATTTAATGAACATTATATGAAAAATATTTTAGGGGTAGTTTTAATAGTTGCTGGATTTAAATTCATTATTACATAGTTCTGTTATTGTGTAGTTAACTTAAAAAGCTTAAAGGGGATAAATGATGATATCAAAATTTAGCAAACAATTTTTTTGGTTGTTTGCAATTGTTGGATTTTTTTTATCTCTTATTTTATTGGCTAATGACTATTTTTCACATCAAATCTTTCTTGAAGAATATGAGAGACAGGTGGCTTTTTGCATCGAGTCTAATCAGCAATGTAGCCTCGAAAAAATTGCTAAAAAAGAAACAACCAGTTTAAATGCTAATCAATTAAAGCTAATTGAGTTAAATACTCTCATTATGAATTTTAAAAACTACCTAAGAAATATTTTTATTATATTCAGTATATTTAATTTGATCGCCATTATTCCAATGATTATAAATATTTATAGTGAAATTAGATCAAGAATTAAACTAAGTAGATAGTTTAAATACTCTTTGTTTTAAGGAATATTTGACCTTTGGTGTCAGTAGCAGAGACTGTAATTGTTCCTGACTCAATAGGAGAGAATTTAAATTTTAGATATGGATCTTGGCTCATACTAATGCCATTCTCTGCAACTAGTAAAGACTCACCATTAAAGTCATATCTCACTTGAGTTACAATCCACTCTGGTACAAACCAACCATTAATTGAGTCTTTTTGTAACCCTGTAAAATTAGGATGTTTGATACGGGTTGTTAGATATTTTTCTTTAGCTTTTACTAAAATTTTACCTAAATCTTTAGTTAATTCTGGATCAGCACTATTCATATAACCACTGCACCCACCTGAAGCTCTTATAGCTACCTTGCTCATATATAATTTACCATTACTATCCTCGCCGACTACCCGCACAAAAGAATCAGTCTCCATTCTAATTCTTGTTGAGAGATCTAGCGCCTGAGTATTTCTTGTAAGATGGTAGGTTGCAGCAAGTTGAACAGGGTTACTATCTATAATAATAGTAACTTTTTTTATTTCGATACCAGCTTTTGGAGTTAGTTTAATATTGATCGGCACTTGAGCACCACTTGATGCTCGTTTTGGGCCATCAATTTTAAGAAAGCTAACTTCCTCAATTGGCTTATCTTTAAATATTCTTTCTTTTATATAAGGCCAAACATCTGGATTAGCATCTGCATTGGCTATAAAAGATGCACTTATTAATGTTAGAAATACTAAAATTTTTTTTATAAATGTCATAGTTAAATTTATTTATTTCGCTTAATATATCCATTTACAATACTCCTAATAACTATAATTGTCTAATAAATGTATCTATTTTTAAGATTAATATTTCCAATTTTTATATGCTTTTTATCTAGTTCGGGATATACAAAAAGCTTGCTAGATAAAGCCCAAGATGGACATCCAAGTTCACAATTTGAGTTAGCATTTGAAGGGGCATATGTCGATACTGGCCCCATCTCTGATTGGCTATTGATTGCTGCTTTACAAGACCATCAAAAAGCCATTAATTATTTGATAAAATTTTCTAATGATAAAATCTTAATCATTAACGAATTAAGGTTAATAAATCAAAAAAATACAGAATTTCTCCAAGCTTACTCTTCTATAGCAAAAATTAAAAAAAAGGATTTAAACAGACTAAGAAAAAAAGGTAATGATGGAGATGTTGATACTCAGTATTTAATGTGGTTTTTATATGTAAATGACAAAGGGGTCAAAAAATCAGAAGCCTATACTTGGCTAAAACAAGCAGCAGGTAACAATCATCCGAAAGCATTATTTGGTCTTGGACTTCTTTACTACTATGGGTATATTGTTCCAGAAGAAAAAGATAAAGCAAAAAAATTAATTCTAAAATCAGCAAAGCTAGGTTTGAACTTAGCCTCTATTTTCTTAACATCTATTTTTAAATAATTGTAATTGTAAGTGTTTCTTTTCTTTTAATAATGTCTATTAAGCGATCGATGTTAGGATGCTTACCAGGATTATTTTTAGCATCTTCAACATGTTCACAATAAAGATTTAATCCCTCAATAGCGGCATTTGTAGTCAATTTACCAAAAATAAGAAACAAATGGTTGTAAAGCTTAATTGAGCCTTGGGTCCCTGGTTTATTTAAAATATAACCAGATTCATGACCACCACTATTAAATAATTTAATTTCTTTAATATGGTCTACACTTTCAAATGTTGCCAATGTGGCATTAAAATTTTTCATTTACATATAAGCTAAAAGTTAATTATTCCACAATAATATGCTCTATGTTAGATTTATTTTGTAATTTTTTATATATCATTGAATAAGCAGATTCAATATTTTTTGTGAATAAAGTACTGTTGTACAATAAAGCCGTGGGCAAGTTCTTGGCTAGCTTATCTTTGATAGTCTTTAACCGTTCCGGATTCGTAGCTAGCTCAATTGCAAGAGACTCGTACTCTTCTAGACTGCAAGTTATAAGCTCCGGTAAGTTAACTGAATTTAATAAACTAGCACACATTCTCCCAGCAAATGTCTTTCCTTTACAAGTTAGTATTGGTAAGCCGGTTCGAAGTGCGTCACTGCCAGTAGTACCAGCATTAAAGGGGAGTGTATCGAGAAAAAGATCAATAACTTTAAATCTTGCCAAGTATTCAGGTATTGGTAAACGATCTCCAAAAATAAGCCTAGAAGGCTTAATTCCTCTAAGGGTAATTTCTTTTCTTAAATTTATTTTTACAGATTCATTATCGGCATAAAGAAGCAATACACTATTATCAACCTTGCTTAATATCTTTATCCAACTATCAAAAATAGATGGGCTATATTTGTTCGAATTATTGAAACAACAGAATATGAAACCTGTTTTAGGGAGCCCAAGATCTTGTCGTTTGAACAAAGTAGTTGGAGTAGGGTGATTTGAATCATTTGCTTGAAAGCTCGGTAGATAAATAATTTTTTCAGAGTAATATTGTTGGCTATTTTTTGGAATTAGAACTGAATCAGCAATAATATAATCAAAGTAATTAGACCCTGAAGTGCCTGGAAAGCCTAGGTAATTAATTTGAATCGGGGCTGCCCGCATAACAAAAATTTCAGGCCTAGTTTGCCCTGTATAAACTGCCAGATCAATAGCGATATCAATTTCCATTTGCCTAGCAAGCCTAACAATATCTTTGGTAAGTTTATTTTCTATGTTTATATATTTTGTAAATGCTTTTTTTAACCTTCTATTAACTGGATCATCTGGGCGGTCAATCAAAGAAAATCCATATATTTCAAATTTTGATTGATCATGTTTTTCAACACATTCAACTATTAAATTTGAAACAGGATGACTCCAAAAGTCTGGAGAAAAATATGCAATTTTAATTTTTTTGTGATTCTTGTAAGGTAAGATTTCATTAAAAAAATTATTAGAAGGGTATTTTTTAGAGGTATGCCTTTCAATTAATTTTTTTTGTATCGCTGGGTCAGAAAAGAATGCTAATGAAGAAAATGGCCCAACTGATTCCTCACCATCATTTATTTTTTTTAATGCATATGAGGTATCTTCGACATCACAAGTCCAATCACAAGTTTTTTTTCTTATTTTTATACCTAATAAAATTGTTGGGTTATGGTTTGGATTAATTTTGAGCGCTTTTTCACAAAAATTTAATGCTGACTTAAATTCTCTTAAAATATTATATAACGAAGCAATGTCATACAAACTTTCATAGTGGTTAGGGTCTATTTTGATTATTGCTTTAAATGCTTCTATAGACTCTTTTGTCTTACCCAATAACTTCAAAGCAAGACCCCGGTTGTGTCTTACGTGTATGACATTAGAATTAATTTGGATAGCTTTATCGTAATCAGCAATTCCTTCTTCAATTCTTCTAAGTTTAACAAAAGCTAAGCCTCTATTACAATATGTTATGTGATCTGGTTTGAGCTTAATAGATTCATCATAACTTGATATCGCTTCATCATATTTTTTAAGTTCATGAAAGGCTAATCCTCTAAGCGAATAGAGCTCAGAATCTGGTTTAATCTCAATTGCTTTATCGTAGCTTACAATAGCATCATCTATTTTGTTAAGCTCTTTTAAGGTATTAGCAAGATTGAAGTGAGCTGCAGAACTATTTGGGTTTATATTAATTGCTTGTGAAATTAGGTCAAAGGCTGATAGATATTCTTTATTATTTTTAGCAATAATCCCTAGGTGGTGGAGGCAATTAAAGTCATCCGGAGTTCCTTCTAAAATTTCCTCATAAATCTTTTTTGCTTCCTGGAGATTTCCATTTTTATGGTGCTTAAAAGCTTCTTGAAATTTTTTCCCCATAAATTAATTATATCCGCTAATCCTTTAAATTCTAAATGTTGATGCGGTCATAAGTTTAGATACAAATTTCATAGTTTTCTGAATAAGACTAGGTAATTCTTTAGCTCCCATCGATTTTGCTGAAGCCTCATGCTTATCTTCATCTTTTTTCATTTGCTTAATTATTGCAATCGTTCTTTTATCTTTTAGAGAAATTTTTCTTAAATGATTTTCTAGGTGAAGCGATACTTGTTTTTCTGTTTCCGATAAGAAACCTAAATTATATTTTTCATCAATAATGCTAGCAATACTTCCAATAGTAAAAGAACCTAGGTACAGAATAGGGTTAAGATAACTTATTTTACCATTGAGCTCTTTAATTCTTGACTGGCACCATGCTAGATGATCTAACTCTTCATTTGCGGCTTTCTCTAACTCTTCTTGAATTTTATTATTTTTATTAAAGAAAAGTTGACCTCGATATAATCCTTGTGCACATATCTCCCCAGAATGATTCACACGCATAAATTTACTATGCATTTTTTGCTCTTGAGGAGTTAAAGTATATGAATTTTTAAAATTTTTATCAGGCCTAGATCTTTCGGAAGAAGTTTCAACAGTTAAGACCTTAAGAGCTTTATCAAATTCGTTAATGATTGAATCCAGCATAATATTTTTAAGCCGTTAAATTAGTTTTTTTGATAAAGATCAATACCTTTTAGAATATTTAATGCTTCTATAAATTGCTTATCATCCTTTTCGCCAAACTTTGTAGGTTTAAAATTCCGTAAAGCTTCTGCACCATCACTGGTAGGAGTATCTTTTAATTCTTCAAGTGTTGGATCATTTTCACCCTTCTTTTTTTCGTCGGGATTCGATAAGCTATTTTTTAAATCTGACTCACGCATAGCAATATTTTCCATTCCATCTTCAACCACAACATCTGGGACAATACCTTTTCCTTGGATAGATCTTCCATTCGGGGTGAAGTATCTCGCAGTTGTAAGTTTAATCGCAGTACCATTTGCCATAGGGAGGATACTTTGAACGGATCCCTTACCAAAACTTCTGGTGCCAACCACTAATGCACGTTTATGGTCTTGTAATGCTCCCGCAACAATTTCTGAGGCTGAAGCAGAGCCATTATTAATAAGGACCACCATTGGCGTATTTTTAATATCAGCAGGCAATTTTTTAAGATAATTATTTTTCTCTGAATTATTTCGAATGAAATTCTCAGGAGATGTTGTTAGGTTCATTTTTGAATCAGGAGCTCTACCTTCTGTATACACAACTAATTGACCTTCTTTCAAAAAGGCAGCAGATACCGCAACTGATGAATTAAGAAGACCTCCAGGGTTATTTCTCATATCAAGAATGATTCCATTAAAAGCAAATTTATTCTCAGCCCTGAGTTTTTTTAAGGCCTTAGCAAGATCTTCTCCAGTTCTTTCTTGAAACTGGGTAATCCTGATGTAAGCATAGTTAGGTTCAATAAGCTTTGCTTTTACACTTTTTGTTTTAATCTTAGCTCTAGTCACTTTTAGCTCAAAAGGACTATTAACGCCTTTCCTTAAAATTTGTAACTTTATTGTTGTACTTGGCTTTCCTCGCATTAATTTTACCGCTTCATTTAAGGTTAAACCCTTAACATCTGTAGAATCAAGCTTCATAATAAGATCTCCACTTTTTAAGCCTGCTTTGTAAGCCGGAGTGTCTTCAATAGGTGAAATCACTAAAACAAAACCATCTTGCATTCCAACTTCAATTCCAAGCCCACCAAACTCTCCAGTGGTTCCCATCTCTAGATCTTTGAAGTGGTCTAAATCTAAAAAAGTTGAATGAGGATCTAAACCAGACAACATCCCATTTAATGCTTCATTAATTAATTTTTTATCTTCGATAGGTTCAACATAATCAGATTTTATTCTTCCATATACTTCAGCAAATGTTCGAAGCTCTTCAATCGGAAGTGTAGAAGATTTTGTCTTATCAGCAAAGACTGGTAAATTAATGCTGATGAGGATTCCAACAATTGCACCACCAAGCATTAGTATAAATTTTTCTAGTTTTGATCTCATATTAAACTTTCATCTTAAAATTTAGTTATTTATAAATCAGAATATACATTAAAACTCCCTCATAATGTATGAGAATAGAATTAAATTATGAAAAAATTGTTATGTTTATTTACGTTATGTTTATTTACAAAATATCGATGCATGATTAAATTATCATGTCCACTACGAAAATTAGTCAACAATTGTACTTGTGACTTATGCTTTATCGTTTTAGTTCCTGCTATCAATATCAAATTAAAATTTAAATGAAAAAAGAAAAAATAATAGAAGAATTTTTTAAAAAATCGGGACCTCTAAGTGAAATCGTAAGTAATTTTCATGAGCGAGAGGATCAGGTTGAGATGGCCAAAATTGTTAATGAAGCAGTAGAGGAAAAAAAATCATTGATAGTAGAAGCTGGTACAGGAGTAGGTAAAACTTTTTCTTATTTAGTCCCGGCTCTGATAAATGGGGGGAAGGTGGTTATTTCCACTGCAACTAAAAATTTGCAAGACCAACTATTTTTTAAAGACATACCCACAATTCGTGATGCACTTAAAATCCCTATTGATATCAACATTCTTAAGGGAAGGTCTAATTATATTTGTCAGTTAAGAATGGAAAATGCAGTACTTGAAGGTCAATTTTTAAATAAAGAAGATGCAAAGTATATTCATGAAATAAAAAAAATAGCAGATCATAGTAAGTCAGGAGAAATATCTGAGTTTAATAATATTCCAGAAAAATCTACCATATGGCCGTTTGTAACATCAACTAAAGAAAACTGTATGGGTCAGGATTGCGAATTTTATAAGAGTTGTTTTCTAATAAAAGCTAGAAAAAAAGCAATTACTTCAGAAGTTGTGATTGTCAATCACCATCTTTTTTTTGCAGATTTAGTTTTAAAAGACGCTGAGTTATCAGAAATTTTACCAAAAGCAAATACTGTTATTTTTGATGAGGCTCATCAAATTCCCGAGATCGCCTCTATTTTTTTTGGGGAAAATATTTCTACAAATCAAATTATTTACTTAATTCAGGATATGCACCAGATCCTATCTAAACATATTAAGGATAAAGAAAAGTTAATAGAATTATCAAAATCAATAATAGATGCAACTCATCTATTGAGTTCATTTTTTGATAAAAGAAATCAAAGGATTGGTATTGAAAAAATAGAAAAATTGGATTCTTTTAGGGTAAAAATAATAGATTTAATTACTCAACTCAATAAGCTTTCTAAATTTTTTACTCAATATGGGGATCAAGATACCGATTTTAAGAAAGTTTTAGAGCGTACTGAAGAAATTATTTCTAAATTAAAAAGCTGGAATAAGGATGCCGATCAAAACTATGTCTACTGGATTGAGGTATTTTTAAAATCGATTCAATTCAATATAACACCAATAAGTATTGCAGATAATTTTAGAAAATTTCAAGAGATTAATGATACAGCGTGGATTTTTACTTCAGCAACATTAGCAGTGAATTCTAGTTTCGATCATTTTCAATCTTTAATGGGCTTAGAAAATGCAAAAACTAAATTACTTAAAAGCCCTTTTAATTATTCTGAAAATGCGTATTTGTATGTTCCAAAAGAGATGCCAGAAACATCTAGTAGATTATTTAATAATCATTTAGTGAGTTATATTTATCCGCTTCTTATTGCTTCAAAGGGAAGAGCGTTTATTTTATCAACTAGCATTAAATCAATGGATGAAATAACTGGCTTATTAAAAGATGAATTTGAGAAAAATAATATTAGCTACCCAATTCTTACCCAAGGTGCAGGCTCTAAAACAAAATTATTAGAGCAGTTTAAGAGTCATGGCAATGCAATTTTAATAGGCTCCTTAAGTTTTTGGGAGGGTGTGGATGTGAGAGGCCCATCTCTTTCATTGGTAATTATTGATAAACTCCCATTCCAATCTCCTGGAGATCCAATATTTGAATCTAAAATTAATATGCTCTCAGCTAAAGGTATTAATGCATTTATGACATTTCAGCTACCGAAAGCAATTATTACACTTAAACAGGGAGCAGGAAGACTGATACGTGATGAAGTAGATAAAGGAGTATTAATGATTTGTGATCAAAGGATTGTATCTAAACCTTATGGAAGAAAATTCTGGCTTAGCCTGCCTGACTTTAAAAGAACTAGAGAGCAAGGTGATGTAATAGAATTCTTAAAACATTTATAATATCTGAATGAACATATTATCCATAGATGCTTGTACTGAAACTATTTCAATTTCCTTAATAATTGAAAAAGTAATTACTGAGAAAAACTTTCCATCAGGCAAGAATTATTCTGGAAATATTCTTCCAGAAATAAAAATATTACTAAGCGAAAGTAATTTAAAGATAAAAGATATAGGTGCTATTGCTTTTGGTGCAGGACCTGGCTCCTTTACTGGAATAAGAGTTGCTTGTGGAATTGCTTATGGAATTGCCTATGCTAATAATTTACCAATTATTGGAGTTAACACTCTTGAGGCTTTAGCTCTTCTATCAAAGCATGAAAATTCTATCTCATGTATTGATGCAAGAATGGGTCAAGTTTATTTGGGCATATATCAAAATAAGAATGATGTTATAAAGAGCCTCATAGAGCCTGGGGTTTTTAATCCAACCGAATTACCTAAGCCACCAAAAATAAAAAAGGCGATAGTTATTGGCTCTGGCCTTAGTTCTTATAAAGAACAATTCAAATCTCAGTATGCCGATATTGAGCTAGAATATTTTGATGGAAAATGCTTGCTAGCATCTGCAATTGGCACTCTAGCTATTGGTCAATTTGAGAATGGATTCAATTTAAGAAATGCTGCTCCAATTTATATTCGAAATAAAGTAGCTTTAACTACAAAAGAAAGAATTAAAAAAGAATAATTTTTTAGATGTCTAAAAATAAAATATGTATGGTTGCTGAAGAAGATTTGGCTGAAGTTGTTAAAATCGAAAATAGATGCCATTTAACACCATGGACTAATAAGAATTTTATTGACTCATATGACGCTAAAAATTTATTTAAAGTTTTAAAAAATGAAAATGATATTATTGGTTATTACATTGCTTTATTTACTTTAGAGGAGTGTGAATTATTAAATATAACTATAACGTTAGAGCTACAGAAAAAAGGATTTGGAGAACTGATGCTTAAAGATCTTTTTAGTGAGTGTAGAAAAGTAAATATTGTTAATATCTTTCTTGAGGTCAGAAGGTCTAATTTTTTGGCAATACGACTATATAAAAAAATTGGATTTAATGAGATTGGAGTTCGAAATAATTATTATCAAAATAAAGACGGCAAAGAAGATGCAATTTTAATGGGTATGGCTTTATGAATAAAGACATAATAAAAGAGTCATTAATATATGACGAGCTAGGCTTAAGCCCGATATGGATAACTCTTCCAAAAAAAGTTGATATTAAAAAAAAGCAATTACCAACTAAAGGACATAAATTTAATCTTAAAAAAATTGAATTGGATGGTCTTATTGTGTTATTTGTAGCTCCAATTTTTAATTTGTCCGATACTGTCGAATTAGAATTATTTAAAAAAATTAGTGCTTATTTAGATACGCTGTCAAATAAATTAAGACGGCTGCAACCTATAAAGACAATCCAAGAGTCTGAGCTTGTAAGTGAAATGGAGTTTTGTGACCATCTAATATTTCTTGAACAGGGTCTAGAAATAACGATAGAGAAAGAAAATTTAACTATTCCATACATTTCGTCTGTTTCGTTAAAAGAAATGCTTGAAGATCCAGAAAAAAAGAGAAAGTTGTGGCAAGATATTAAAGAATTCACAAAATCAATAAAGCAATAAAAATACAATTATGCGTGCATCTAGATTCTACATTTCCACACTTAAAGAAGCTCCTGCTGAGGCAGAACTAATTAGTCATAAATTAATGATTCGTGCAGGTTTAATTCGTCGATTAGGATCAGGCCTATATAGCTGGATGCCAATGGGGCTAAAAATATTAAGAAAGATCGAATCAATTATTAGATTAAAAATGAATGAAACTGGGGCAATTGAGTTGCTGATGCCTGCAATACAACCATCGGAGCTTTGGCAAGAGTCAGACCGATGGGACATCTTTGGGCCTCAAATGCTTAAAATAAAAGATAGGCATGACCGCCTTTTTTGTTTTGGCCCTACGCATGAAGAAGTAATAACCGATATTGTAAGAAAAGAAATTAATAGCTATAAGCAGCTACCTATTAATTTTTATCAAATACAAACAAAGTTTAGAGATGAAATAAGGCCGAGGTTCGGCGTGATGCGTGCAAGAGAGTTTTTAATGAAAGATTCATATTCATTTCATACAGATATTGATTGTTTAAAAAATACTTACGAAAAAATGTATAAGGCATATGGTGAAATCTTTGAAGCTATAGGGTTAAATTTTAGAGCTGTTCAAGCAGACAACGGGGCAATAGGCGGTGATGGTTCACATGAATTTCATGTTTTAGCAGATTCTGGAGAAGATGAACTTGTTTATAGCGAAGAGACAGATTTTGCAGCTAATAGCGAAGTTGCAATAAATCATCCTGATCGAGGTAAATTAAAAACATGTCGTGGAATTGAAGTGGGACATATTTTTCAGTTAGGAACAAAGTATTCTGAGGCTATGAAGGCAGAATTTATTGACGAGTCAGGAAAACCAAAACCTTTATTGATGGGGTGCTATGGTATTGGTGTTTCAAGAATTGTGGCTGCAGCCATAGAGCAAGGTCATGATGAAAAAGGAATTATATTTCCAAGTTCTATAGCTCCATTTGAAGTAATTCTCACACCAATTGGCTATAACAAAAGCGAGGAAGTTAAAAAAGTAACAGACTCTATATATAATGAATTATTAGCTTTAGGTTTTGATGTTCTTTTAGATGATAGGGGTTTAAGGCCTGGAGTAATGTTTAGTGAGGCAGAATTGCTGGGAATTCCTCATCGCATAACAATAAGCGATAAAACGATTGAAGCAAAAAAAGTAGAATATAAAAAAAGAGAAACAGAAGGGTCTGAGTTGATTGATTTAAAATCCTTAGAAAAATATTTAAAGTAGCATTATTTTAGTACTTTGTAGGCATGGTAGCTTCCAAATTCACCATCAGAATCTAAGTAGATAAAGTAGTAATTATTTAATGTATAGCCTAGGCCATTGAAATGATTTTGTGCTCTAATTTTTAAAGATTTAGGAAGTGCGCTTGATCCTTGATACTTTCCATCTTTGTTGTAAATAAGAAATCTTTTATGATCTATATCTAATAAAATTAACTCTTCATTAGGCTTTCCTGTAAACGCTACAAAATGTGAAGCAACATCATGATGCATTACTTTAGGCGTATCAAAGTCCAATTTAATTTCTTTTTTTAATTTTTTTGATTTGCCATCTAATACAAAAACGCGATTAGAGTTTTCTTGCTTTGCGTAATATAGGTTATTTTTTGAATCATAAGTTGGCATTGTCCCCGCACTCCCAAATGACGCTGAAGGCTGAGAAACAACATCTGATTTTGCAGTCAATAAACCTTTTTCATCTAATTCCAATGAAAATATACCTGTCATTGGCGCAAATCCGGCAGCAGTTGATACGTTGTATGTAATTGTTTCTAGTTTAAAAGATTTCTCATTAAAATAAATTGACCGATTATCAAAACCAGCCCTTGTGGATTCTATGTATTTACCAGCTTCATCGAAAGTATGAATAAGAGATTTTGATATCGGAGCCTCGTAGTCAGAGCCGCGCGCAGCTAAACCACCATCTGCAACATAATATTTTTTCTCACCTGGAACATAGGCAATTGTCTGAGGTCTAGTAGTTGGTTTTTTTGTAAGTTTTATTTTAAAAACAAATTCTGCATTTTTATTTATCTCACCATATACATGACTGAAATTTAAAACTGTTAAACAGATTAATATAAATATATTTTTGAGCATGATATTTCCTAATGTTAATAAGTTATTAGTCATAATTTATAAATTTTTGTTCAATAAACATTGCATCCCCATAGCTAAAAAAACGATAATTTTTTTCTATTGCATGACTATACATTTTTTTTGTAAATTCATAACCAGTAAAAGCAGACACTAACATAAGTAAAGTGCTTTTAGGTAGATGAAAATTAGTAAATAAACTATCAACTAATTTAAATCTATATCCAGGCTTTATAAAAATTTTTGTTTCTTGATGCCCAGTCATAATTTTTTCTTTAGTATATGAACTCTCTAATGCACGGAGGACGGTAGTACCAATTGCAATTATACGGCCGCCATTTTTTTTAGCTAATTCAATTTTAATTTTAGTCTCATTTGTAATTTCAAATTGCTCAGTATGCATAATATGTTGGTCTATATCTTTGACTTTAACTGGCTGAAATGTTCCAGAACCTACATGGAGTGTTATAAAAGTGTAATTAATATTATTTCGATGGAATAACTCGAAATCAGCCTCTGAAAAATGAAGTCCTGCAGTTGGCGCAGCAATAGCACCTTTATTTTTTGCAAATACAGTTTGATATCTTTTAATATCGTCTATTTCATCTGGTCGATTTATGTATGGAGGCAAAGGGACGTGCCCATTTAGTTCCATTAACTCGTGGAATGATCCTTGATTTAGCTGTATTAAGAATAAATTTTCCCTTCTTTCAAGAATTTGAACCACATAGTTGTTTGAAAGTATTATTTTTAAATCCATATTTATTTTTTTTGAGGATTTAATCATTGCTAGTGCTTTTTGATCACCAAGAACTTGCTCAATTAAAATTTCAATCTGTCCCCCAGTCTCTTTTTTCCCAAACAATCTAGCTTTTATTACTTTAGTGTTATTAAAGATTATTAAATCATGAGGACGTATAAGACTTATAAAATTTTGAAATGATAGGTCATGAATTATTTGAGAACACGGGTTAGCAACTAATAACCTGCTATCCCCCCGATTTTTTGGAGGGTATTGGGCTATTAGTTTATTTGGAAGCTCGTAGTTAAAATTATCAATATTCATTTAATGGTATAGGTTGTTATAATATCCGCTCTATCTTGCCGGGATGGCGGAATTGGTAGACGCACTGGATTCAAAATCCAGCGCTAGTAATAGCGTGCGAGTTCGATTCTCGCTCTCGGCACCAATATTTAATTAAAAGTTATATTTTTATTAAAATTGAATTATAACTTTTTTATAGCATCATAAATTTATGATTGAACACACACTCTTAAATATAGATGAGAATCGCTTGATTATTCGACCTAATCCTGCGATGTCTTGGAAGTTAATAAAAAAAATTTATATAGCTTTTGCTATGTTTGTATTAGTAATTGCTGTGGTATTAAGCATGGTTAATCTGTACTTAGCAATTCCTTTTTATGGCGTTGAGGTAATTTTCTTAGGTTATGCATTGTATATAACGGCCCTAAAAAGCTCATATTATGAAGAGGTCAAAATTGATCAATTTAATATTACTGTATCGTTTGTAAATAGAAAGAATGTTAAAAATTATGATTTTGTTAGGCAGTGGGCAGAATTTAAATTTAAACCAGCAACTAATTTAGCTCCATCTGAGATCTCAATCTCAAAAAAAGGAAAAATTCTATTAATAGCAGAAAGGGTGAATGAAGCAGATAGAAAAAAGTTATTTAACCTTCTTAAAACTTTCTGAAAAAACAGTTGTCAATATTGTTATAAAAAGTTAAATTAGTACGTGAATGTTTATTGATATATGTTTTATAAGCTGATAATATTCTTCAGGTTTTAAAAAAACTCTTGCTGTTATAAATAACCAAAACTAATTGATGAAAGGTATCTCAAAATTGAAATCAAGTCTGAAAAAAATAGCTTTAGCTTTAATTTTTATGCCACTATCAGCAATGGCTGACTGGGCACTGAATTTGCGTCAAGGTGTAACTCCAATTAGTCAAGAAATTTACCAAATGCATATGGTAACTCTTTGGGTTGTTACGGTGATTGGTATTTTAGTTTTTGGTGTAATGTTTTGGTCAATTTTTCATCATCGGAAATCTAAGGGTGCAAAGGCTGCCAAATTTTCACATAGTACAACGGTTGAAATTATTTGGACGATTATTCCGACTGCAATTATTATTTCCTTAGCAATTCCTGCAACAAAATTATTAATTAAAATGGATGATACATCTGAATCTGCTATTACAATTAAAGCGACTGGTTCTCAGTGGAAGTGGAAATATGATTATTTAGATGGTGTGGGTGAGGGAATAACTATGTTTAGTAGTTTGGATGACAAAAGTAAAGAAATTAGTCAACGTGATTCAGGATTAGATCCAATGGATCACGAATTTTATTTGAGAGATGTAGATGAACCAATCGTATTACCAATTAATACTAAAATTAGAATTCTAACTACATCACAAGACGTTATTCATGCTTGGTGGCTTCCGGATCTTGGTTGGAAAAGAGATGCTATACCAGGATTTATAAATGATAACTGGGCTGTAATAGAGAAAACTGGAACTTACCGAGGAAAGTGTACAGAGATATGTGGCGCTGGACATGGCTATATGCCAATTGTTTTAAAGGCTGTTACGATGGATGATTACACTGCATGGGTTGACGAAAAAAAATTAGCTCAAGCGGCATCAAAAAATACCAGTAATATTGTTCTAAATATGGAAGAACTAATGACCAAGGGCGAAAAAGTATATAAATCGCAATGTCTTGTTTGCCACCAAGCAAACGGCCAAGGCCTAAAGGGAGCTTTCCCATCTATAGTTGGAAGTCCCGTTGCTGTTGAAGCTAGTAATAGAATGAGACATATTCAACAAATTATTTATGGAAAAGGATTAATGCCAGCTTTTGGCGAGCAATTATCTGACGTTGATATTGCTTCAATAGTATCCTTCACTAGAAATGCTTGGGGAAATAACACTGGAGATATCATACAAGCTAAAGAAGTTTCTGAAGCAAGAAAAGCACCAAAGGTTATTAAGTAAATAAAGATTCAATTTGACTAATATAATTTTTAATTTAGGAAGCGAATTATGAGCACACTTGCACATGACGATCATCACGATCATAAGCCAACAGGTTTTAAACGCTGGTTTTTTTCTACAAACCATAAGGATATTGGGACGCTATATTTAATATTTGCGTTAACTATGTTCTTTGTCGGTGGCGCAATGGCTATGATTATTCGTGCAGAATTATTTCAGCCTGGACTTCAGTTTGTTGATCCTCAGTTTTATAACTCAATGGTTACTGTTCATGCATTAATTATGATTTTTGGTGCGGTGATGCCAGCCGGCGTGGGCTTAGCAAATTGGATGATTCCATTAATGATAGGTGCACCTGATATGGCCTTGCCTAGAATGAATAATATGAGTTTTTGGATTTTACCTTTTGCATTTGCGCTTTTACTAAGTACTTTATTTATGGATGGTGGAGCTCCAGCAGGTGGCTGGACAATGTACCCCCCATTGGTTCTTCAAACAGGAGATGCATTCCCATTTCTAATATTTGCAGTTCATTTTTTAGGTATCTCATCAATAATGGGTGCAATCAACATCATTGCGACCGTCTTTAATATGCGGGCTCCTGGAATGACTCTTATGCAAATGCCATTATTTGTATGGACTTGGGTGATCACATCATTTTTATTAATTGCATCTTTACCAGTCCTTGCTGGTGGGGTAACAATGCTGTTAACTGATAAATATTTTGGGACCAGTTTCTTTGATGCTGCAGGTGGTGGCGACCCGGTTTTATTCCAACATATTTTTTGGTTCTTTGGTCATCCTGAGGTTTATATTTTAGCTTTACCAGCATTTGGAATAGTGTCTCAAATCATTCCTGCATTTGCTAGAAAGCCTCTATTTGGTTATGCATCAATGGTGTATGCAACAGCATCAATTGCAATCCTTTCCTTCTTTGTTTGGGCACACCATATGTTTACAGTGGGCCTCCCAATTAAAGGAGAATTATTTTTTATGTATGCGACCATGCTAATCGCAGTTCCAACAGGAGTAAAAGTCTTTAATTGGATCGCCACTATGTGGAAGGGATCAATGACTTTTGAAACTCCAATGTTATTTTCTGTCGCATTTGTTATTTTATTTACAATTGGAGGATTCTCTGGTTTGATGCTTGGAATTACACCAGTTGATTTTCAATATCATGATACTTACTTTGTAGTTGCTCACTTCCATTACGTATTGTTAACCGGAGCTATATTTGCTCTAATGGCAGCTGCTTATTTCTGGCTACCAAAATGGACAGGAAATATGTACGATGAGCGATTAGGTAAAATTCATTTCTGGCTGTCTTTAATCTCATCAAATGTTTTATTCTTCCCTCAGCATTTCCTTGGTTTAGCAGGTATGCCAAGAAGAATACCTGATTATAATATTCAATTTGCTGATTTCAACATGATTTCTAGTATTGGTGGATTTGCATATGGTATTACCCAATTACTATTTGTTTATATAGTTATCAAGTGTGCAATGGGTGGAAAAAAAGCTAGAGCTAGATCATGGGAAGGCGCTAAAGGCCTTGAATGGGAAGTTCCATCACCGGCACCATTCCACACTTTTGAAACACCACCTAAATTAACCAAGAAAGTGCTTGAAAGTTTGTATTAAATTTTAATGGCTGAAAAAAAGGATAGTGCAGAAGTGCAATTACGAAAAAAGAATAAGCGACTTGCTCTAGTTCTTAGCTTGCTCGCTTGTTTTTTTTACGGTTTTTTTGTACTGATGCATGCTATAAATGGATAACAAGAAAGGTATAAAGAAAACTACGGCTAGTTTATTTCTATTTACAGTTTTCATGTTTGGCTTTGGTTACGGATTGGTTCCTCTGTATGATGTTTTTTGTAAAATAACTGGATTAAATGGTAAAACCATCCGTGTTACAGAAAATGTAAATAGAGAAGCTATAGTTACAGATCGTTTAATCAAAGTTCAGTTTGATGCGAATATAAACGGTGATTTACCATGGACTTTGCAGCCCAATCAAAGAATAATGAGGGTTCAGCCAGGTAAGTTTTATGAGGCGGTATATACTGTTAAAAATATAAATGATAAAGACATTACTGGGCAAGCAATTCCAAGCGTGTCTCCACAAGTGGCATCATTATATTTTAAGAAGGCTGAATGTTTTTGTTTTGTGAATCAGCTCCTTAAAGCTGGTGAAACTAAAGAGATGGTAGTTAGGTTTGAAGTAGATAAAGACCTGCCTGAGGACGTTGCAGAACTTACACTTTCATATACTTTTTTCAGGGTAAAGAAAGTAGCATTAATAAATTAATTAAATTTTTAAGACAGGAAGCTTAATATGGCAACTCAAGAAATATACTATATTCCAGAAGGCAGTAAGTGGCCAATTATTGGAACCCTTTCTTTATTTGTTACCTTTTTAGGTGGCGCCATGATGTTTAATAGTGTTGATGCCGGCAAGTATGTATTGATTATTGGCCTAGCTTTATTAACCTATATGTTCGCTGGATGGTTTGCTGATGTGATTTCAGAAAGTATTGCAGGAAAATATAGTAAACAGGTTGATGTAAGTTTTAGAATGGGTATGGGTTGGTTCATTTTATCTGAAGTTATGTTTTTTGCAGCATTCTTTGGTGCACTTTATTATGCACGAATGTTTTCGATTCCATGGTTAAGTGGTGAAGGGCAAGGAGGTCATAATGGAACCCATGAATTTTTATGGTCATCCTTCCAGGCAAGTTGGCCAATGAATGTTATGCCAGACCCTACTAAATATAAACAATACAATGATGTAGTGCCAGCATTTGGGGTACCAGCAATTAACACCGCTCTTTTATTGGCTAGTGGAGTAACTGTTACATTTGCCCATTGGGCATTAAAAAAAGCGAATAGGACTGCGCTAAGTGCATGGCTTTTTGCTACAGTCGCTCTAGGATTTATATTTGTTTATTTTCAAGCTGGCGAATATGCTCATGCTATGAATGATTTGGATTTAACTATTAATGGCGGAATATACGGTTCAACATTTTATTTGCTAACAGGCTTCCATGGGTTTCATGTGACTATGGGCGCTGTAATGCTAGCGGTAATTTTGTTTAGATCATTAAAAGGGCACTTTAGTAAGAAAGATCATTTTGCTTTCGAGGCGGTGGCTTGGTACTGGCATTTTGTCGATGTAGTATGGCTGGGTTTATTTATATTCGTGTACTGGATATAAGACTAAAAAAAGCTACTATACGTAGCTTTTTTAAATGTGATTTGGTGTAATCCATCCCATTGAGTAACCAAAAAATATTAAAATGAAAAGAAGTACAGAGAGAACAACTCGAATGGTTAAGGATTTAGCCATTTTAATGGATTGATCATCGTCTTTCATAAGAAAGTGCAACCCCTTGGTTAGAGAGATTAAAATTATTACCAGTATAAAAATTATTAGAAATTTAAAAACTACCGAGATATCCATTACTTCTCCAAAAGGATAAAAATTGTTGTTTAAAAAATATGAATTTAACATTACATTAATTCCAACTATTAGCTTCATAGTTGCATGTATATGTTTTATCCTGCTAGGATTTTGGCAACTGGATAGAGCTAACGAAAAAAATAGCAAGAATTCAAATTATACGTTACGTCAAGCAGATAACTCAATAGATCTTAATAAAGAACTGTCAATAGAAAATGAAGAAACACTCTTATGGAGACGGACCATAGTAAATGGTTCATTTTTAAATAAAAAAAGCATAATTTTAGATAATCAGATTTTAAATAAAATTGCTGGCTTTAATGTGTTAACTCCATATCAAATAAAAGATAGTCAATATATTGTTTTAATAAACCGAGGGTGGCAACCTAATCTTGCTAGGCGAGATTTGATACCAAATATTCAGAGTATTGAAGGCGATGTTGTTATCAAGGGGCATATTGCTAAATTCCCGACTAGCGGAATAAGTTTAGGGCAGGAAAATATTGAGACATTAAATTCATCAGTTTTTAGAATGCAAAAATTAGAGATTGATGAGCTTAGACATTTTTTAACATTTAATTTATTACCATATATGATTTATCTAGACCCTCTGATTGATAAAGGAAATTACAGCACATTTAAGCTTCCAGCACCTGGGTCAGAAAAAAATTATGGTTACGCTTTTCAGTGGTTTGCTTTTGCTTTTACATTGTTAATTATTTTTATAAAAATTGGTGTTAGGAGAAAAAATGTCATTAAGTCAAAAAAATAAAGGAAAATTAACCTTAATTGGTATTTCACTCTTATTTTTTATTCCAATTATTACCTCTTGGTACCTAGTTTTTTACACTAATTTTATGCAAGACTCTCAAGGCATACAACATGGAAAATTAGTTAGCCCAGTTGTTAGTATTGGACCTATAAAAGCAAAAGAAATCGCAACTATGAATGAGGTTGAAATTACTAAAAAATGGGTTTTAGTTTTTATACAAAATAATGTATGCGATGAATTTTGCAACGAAAGGTTGTATCAGCTTCGACAAATTCGTTTAGCACTAGGAGAAGATAGAGATAAGGTTGACCGACTAGTAATTTTTAACCAACCAAACGATTTTACCGAACTTAAGGATTCATATTCTGGCCAAAAGTTTATTGACAATAGTTTTAACGATTATCAATTTCTAGTTAAAAAATTCAATGCGTCACATTCGGATAAAAAAAATCCAATTTTCTTATTAGACCCATATGGGTTTTTAATGATGGAATACCCTCAAGGGACAGATCCAAAAGGAATTATTAAAGATATTGAGAGACTTATTAAGAACTCGAAATAGATTTTTTAATTGTTTTCTGAAGTAATAAATTAAATTCATTAAAATTAATTTCACCGATTATTTGATTAATTATATGCCCTTGATGATCAATAAGAAAGGAAGTGGGCGTGAGGGTTACATTTTTAAATTGAGCTGCAATTTTTTTTTCAATATCTAGCACTACAGGAAACGGGAGGTTATTTTTTTTAGAATAGCTTAAAACATGACTAGGAGGGTCATAAAACATTGACACTGCTATGAGCTCGAAATTTTGGCTTTTATATTTATTATATGTGTTTATTAGCCCTGGCATTTCAGCAATGCATCCAGGACAGTCAGTTGCCCAAAAGTTAATTAATACAACTTTTCCTAAAAGATCTTTTGAGGTAATTTTTTCTCCGTTAATAGTCGTCATATCTAAGCTATCTACAGTATCTTTTTGGAAACTTATTAAAATAAGACCAGTCAGAACAATTACTAAGCAAGAAATAACAATATTTTTATTTGTATTCATAGTTGTATTTTCTCAAAGTTATATTTTTAACATTGTTTACATAGAATAAGTCAAGATTGTTAAATAAATTTTAATGGGTATTCTGTATTAAGTATAACCCCAATTTTTTTAGGACACTATAGCTTTGATTTGGTTTAAAAGATTAATTTTTTCTGCTTCATTCTTAACATTATGTGTTGTAGTTTTTGGCGCCTATGTAAGGCTGACTGATGCAGGTCTTGGTTGTCCTGATTGGCCAGGATGTTTTGGGACATTAACAGTGCCAGAAAGTGAAGCTGCAATTATGGAGGCTCAAGGCTTGTATCCAGGTAGTATTGTGGAGATTGGTAAAGCATGGAGAGAAATGATCCACAGATATTTAGCTGGTATTCTTGGGCTATTGATTTTATTAATTTCATTTGTAAGCTACAAAATTCGACTTGAACTCAAAGTAAGTCTTATTTTGCCCTTTGCCATACTGGCGCTAGTTATCTTTCAAGCCACTCTAGGGATGTGGACAGTTACCGAGCTTCTAAAGCCAGCTATCGTGACTGCACATTTGATGGGTGGGATGACCATATTAGCTTTATTAACTTATTTAACACATCGGCATTTAGGTGCCATTAGCAATACCATTATCATAGATCCAGGGATTAAACCCTACATCCGATTTGGTTTTGTATTATTATTTTTACAAATTTTACTTGGCGGTTGGACGAGCACTAATTATGCGGCACTAGCATGTACGGATTTTCCAACTTGTCATGGATCACTTATGCCAGATATGGACTTTAAAAATGGGTTTAGTCCTTTTAGGGAGCTGGGTATGACGGCAGCAGGCGAGGGTTTATCTATTAAAGCTCTTCAAGCAATTCAATGGGTGCATAGAGTCGGAGCTCTTGTATTGACTTGTTATTTTATCTTTATGGTTTATTTATTAAGAAATTATCCATCTACTCGCTTCTATCGAAACCTTTTACTTTTAGTTCTTCTTCTTCAGGTTGTTGTTGGTATTGCTAATTTGATAATGTATTTACCATTGTTTTTAGCTACTCTTCACAACTTAGGGGCAGCATTATTGGTTATAATAACTACTATAATTAATTCAAGAATTACTCCGCAATATGATAAAAACTATACCTATTAAGAGTTATTTTTCGATTGAAAGTCTAAAAGCTTTTTTCGCACTCTGTAAGCCAAGAGTAAATGCTTTAATAGTTTTTACAGCTGTTATAGGAATGTTCCTATCTACACCCGGCATGGTTCCATTGAGTGTATTGGTTAGTGCGATTCTTGGAATCGGTTTTGTATCTGGAGCTGCAGCAGCTTTCAATTGTTTAATTGAAGAAAAAATTGATGCTCGAATGGCGAGAACTCGAGGCAGACCTTTGCCTATGGGAAAAGTATCTCAACAAGAAACCATTTTCTTTGCTTCTGTTTTAGGTGGATTAGGACTATTTATTCTATTCTATTTTGTAAACTTCTTAACTATGTGGCTCACCGCGCTAACCTTTTTTGCTTATGCGGTAATCTATACAATTTTCCTTAAGCCTGCGACACCTATGAATATAGTTATTGGTGGTGCTTCCGGAGCAATGCCACCAGTTTTAGGATGGGCGGCAGTCAATAACCAATTATCACCTGAGGCATGGATTTTATTCTTAATTATTTTTTGTTGGACGCCACCGCATTTTTGGGCATTAGCGTTATATCGCAGAGTAGAGTACGCAAAAGTGGGTATACCAATGCTGCCAGTTACGCATGGAGAAAAATTTACCTTACTTCATATTGTCCTTTACACAATTATTTTAGTTATTGTTACCATGATGCCATTTAGTATAGGTATGACAGGCCTTATTTATTTATTTTTTGCAACAATTCTAAATGCAATATTTCTTTATTATGTTGTCATGCTCTACAGGAATTATTCTGATAAACTATCTATGAAAATTTTTAGATATTCCATATTATATCTTGGCTTAATATTCACCGCATTTTTGATAGACCACTATTTTAAATTTATTTTTGTTTAATCTTTAAGAAGGAAGATTTATGAGTGAGAAAAGAAAATTAAAAGACATTTTAGAAACAATCGGGGTTGTTGTTGGTAGTTTGGTGGGGGGAATTGTAATTATTACTACTGCTACAGCTAAATACGATTTTAGTCAGCCAGAAGAGTCTAAGGTTGTCGAAAATAATACGCAAGAAGATATAAAGCCAGTGGCTCAAGTTGTAGTTGCTAATGAAGCATCATCTGGAGCTGAGAATTCAATATCTGCAGATGCAATTATAAAAGCAAATTGTGCAATGTGCCATACGACGGGTTTAATGGGTTCTCCAAAAATTGGAGATGCTGAACAATGGGCACCAAGAATTGCTCAAGGTAAAGAGATGCTTATCAATAATGCTATTAAAGGTATTAGAATGATGCCGGCTAAAGGCGGAAATTCAAGACTTACCGATGAGGAAGTTGCTGCAGCTGTTATAAGTATGGCAAATGCATCTGGAGGTAAGTTATAAATCACTAGATGTCAATTTATGCTATTGGCGACCTACAAGGATGTTTCTATTCATTCCAATCTTTATTAAATGCTGTAAATTTTAATAAAAGTGAAGATAAGTTATGGTTAGTTGGTGATTTAGTTAATCGTGGCAAAGGCTCACTAGAGATTCTTCAGTGGTGTTACGAGCATCGAGATAATATAAAAATTGTATTAGGTAATCATGACCTTCATTTCCTAGCAGTTGCCTTTCAATCAACATCAATTTCCACCAAAGATACATTCGAACCTGTTCTTAAAAATAAGAATTTATCAAAATTTATTGATTTGTTCTTATCAATTCCATTAGCTCATAGAAATGATAAATATTTAATGGTCCATGCAGGCATTTACCCTTCTTGGTCTTCAAAACTAACAATGCAATTATCCAATGAAGTAACATCCGAATTAAATAAGAACCCAAAAAAATTTTTAAAAGAGATGTATGGAAATCTCCCAATCATATGGGATGAAAATTATAAAAAAGCTGATCGTCTAAGATTTGCAATTAACACTATGACAAGAATGCGTGCTTTAAATAAAGATGGCTCAATTGATTTTTCTTTTAAGAAGAATATAAATAAATTACCGTCCCATCTAACACCTTGGTATCTTTTTCCTGCAAAGAAAAGAAAAGAATTTATTCTGTCAGGCCATTGGTCTGCAATTGGAATACAGGCTTATTTAAATGGCATTACATTAGATTCGGGTTGTGTATGGGGAAGAAAATTAAGCGCATATAGTTTTGAAGGGAAAAAAATTATATCAATCGACGCAGACCCTAGAGATCTATTTTAAAGTACTGCCAAGAAGACTTTCAATCTCAGATAATGTGGCGGTGTGATTTTGACCTCCTTTAGATTCAATCTTTATTGCGCCCATAATGGATGCAAGTTTGCCTGTTTTTGTCCAATCATATTTATTTAAAATCCCATATATTAAACCTGCTCTATAAGCATCACCACATCCTGTAGGGTCAACTGGTGTTTTAATTGGAATAGCATTGATGATAATTTCTTCACCTTCAGAGTAGATAGAAGAACCTTCAGATCCTTTTGTTACTATTAAAGTATCTACAGTCGAAGCTAATTCAGAAAGCGTTAAATTGGTTTTTTCTAATACAAGTTGTAATTCATAATCATTTAAAGCTATGTAGTGGGCCTGATTAATAAAGGTCATTAATTCAGCTTTATTAAACATAGGTAGTCCTTGACCTGGGTCGAATAGAAAAGGAATATTTTTTTCAACACATTCATTAGCATGTTGAATCATCCCATCTTTTCCATCAGGAGCAATTATTGCAAGACTTATATTTTCAGTAATTGATGAGATACTATTTGTGTGTGACTCACTCATGGCCCCAGGATGGAATGCTGTAATTTGGTTATCATCTAGGTCGGTTGTAATGTAGGCTTGTGCTGTAAAAGTATCAGGGATTTTTTTTATATAATCTTGAATAATCTCATACTTACTTAATCGCTCAACGTATGGTTGAAAGTCTTCTCCTACAGTTGCCATAACTAATGGAGAAGTATTAAGTAGTGATAAATTATATGCAATATTCCCAGCAGTCCCACCAAAATTTCTCTTTAACTCAGGGACATAAAATGAAACACTTAATTTATGAATTTGGTCGGGTAAAATGTGATTCTTAAAGTAATCATTAAAGACCATGATTGAGTCATATGCCATTGACCCACAAATTAGCACATTCCCCATTAAGGCTTCACCACCACTAAAATAACTATTGCAAAAAGAAGAATTACGGGTATCTCATTAAACCATCGATAGAAGATGTGAGAATATTTATTTTTTTTGAGTTTAAAGTCAATCATATATTTATAGCAAGCCATGTGATAAAACATCAAAATAATAACACAAAGTAATTTTAAGTGAACCCATAATCCACTATATCCATAGCCTAACCATAGCCAAATACCTAAAAAAATTGTAATTAGAGCGCCTGGTGTCATAATTCCATAAAATAACTTCCTTTCCATAACAAGAAATCGTTCGTGGCTAATTTTATCTTTTGACATCGCGTGATAAACAAAAAGTCTTGGCAGGTAAAATAGACCAGCAAACCAGGTAACCATGAAAATAATATGAAAGGCTTTTATCCAAAGCATGAAACTTTACCTATAAAAAATGTTCTTAATAATTATGATAAATTTTCTCATAAAATGTACAATAACCCTAATAGAAATAGTACAAAAAAATTAATGAACGCACCTATATCCACTGGTTTCATGAAGGCTCAATCACAGGCTTCAACACGGTTGCGCGAAATTCCTTATAATTACACTTCCTTTTCAGATAAAGAGATTGTACTTCGTTTTCTTGGGGATGAGATTTGGGTAATTTTAGAAGAATTACGAGGCGAGAGAAAGACAGGGCATTCAGCTAGAATGCTTTTTGAGGTCTTAGGCGACCTTTGGGTGGTGAATAGAAACCCCTATCTCCAAGACGATCTTTTAGAAAATCCTAAAAGACTCAAGATGCTTGTCCAGGCAATGCATCATCGAGTTCAATCAATAGAAGACAGAAGTTTTGGCAATATGAAAGTGGCGCAATTAACAGCTGCGGCATTGTCTGCAATAAGCACATTTGAATCTGAATTTAAGAAAACAAAAAAATTAAGAAAGCGGATATTTTCTCGCTTAAGGCGCCACACAAAGAAAGACAATATTCAATTTGATGGTTTAGCTAGAGTATCACATGTTACAGATGCAACAGATTGGAGGGTTGAATATCCCTTCGTTGTAATAAATCCAGATACAGAAGTAGAAATTGCTGACATAGTAAAAGAATGTATAGCCTTGGAGTTAACAATTATCCCTAGAGGGGGAGGGACCGGATATACAGGAGGAGCAATTCCATTAACCCCTTTGTCTGCAGTAATTAATACTGAAAAATTAGATAATATAAGTCCAATAGAGTATAAAAATTTACCTGGGTTGAATAAAACAATTCCAACTATTCATTGTGGTGCTGGTGTTGTGACAAGAAGAGCAATGGATTTGGCTTCAAATGCTGGATTAGAATTTGCGACTGATCCAACATCTGCCGATGCATGTTGTATCGGTGGCAACGTTGCGATGAATGCTGGTGGAAAAAAAGCAGTACTATGGGGCACAGCCATAGATAATCTGGTTTCATGGCGAATGGTAGATCCAGATGGTAATTGGGTGGAGGTTGAAAGATTAGATCATAATTTAGGCAAGATTCACGATGTTGATAAAGCCCGCTTTAAAGTTAATAGATTTTCGGCTAATGGAAAACTAGCAGATGGCGAAGAAGAGATATTAGAAATTCCTGGCGCAAGCTTTAGAAAAATCGGTTTAGGTAAGGATGTTACAGATAAGTTTTTAAGTGGATTACCCGGCATACAAAAAGAAGGGTGTGACGGGCTTATTACCTCTGCTACTTTTATTCTCCACAAAATGCCACAACATATAAGGACTATTTGCCTTGAGTTTTTTGGTAAGGTTTCTGAGGCAGTGCCAACAATTGTTGAGATTAAAGATTATGTAGACAACCTAGATGACGTATTACTTGCAGGCCTAGAACATCTAGATGAAAGATATATCAAGGCGGTGGGGTATAGCACAAAATCAACGCGCACCATGAGGCCTAAAATGGTTTTAATTGCAGATATTGCTAGTGATACTGAAGATTCCGTTGGTAAGGCTGCATCTCAGGTTGTTCAAATATCAAATATAAAAGATGGGGAAGGATTTATTGCGGTGTCGCCTGAGGCAAGAAAACGATTTTGGCTTGATAGAGCAAGAACTGCTGCAATTGCTAAACACACTAATGCATTTAAAATTAATGAAGATGTTGTCATTCCTCTTCATAACTTAGGTGACTACTCAAATGGGATAGAAAGAATTAATATTGAGTTGTCGATCAACAATAAATTAAAACTTATTTATGAGCTTGAGCAATATATAGAGACAGCCCCAATAAGTTTTGAAGATCAAGACAATGATACTCAGTTATTTGAAAATAAAAAATTTTTAGCATTGTCACTCCTTGGTAAGGTTAAAGATAAGTGGGTTTATTTCCTTTCCAATCTCGATACCCCTCTAAATAAGCTTGAGAATTTTATAGAAGTAAAAGATAGCAATTCAAATTTACTGGAAGCCATTCAATCTCATGAGATTAGGGTGTCTTGGAAAGTGGAATTAAAAGAACCCCTGAATGAAATTTTTGTTGGCCGTGATTTTGCATTAATTTTCAAAAGGATAAATGATATCCATCAAGAAGTTCTAAAGTCTCGGGTGTTTATTGCTTTACATATGCATGCTGGTGATGGAAATGTTCATAGTAATATTCCTGTTAATTCAGATGACTATGGAATGATGCAGGATGCTAATAAAGCTGTTGCAAGAGTTATGGAGCTTGCAAAAAGTTTAGATGGTGTTATCTCTGGTGAGCATGGAATTGGTATTACAAAAATGGAGTTTATAGATGAATTTACAATTAATACATTTGCAAGCTATAAAGCAAAAGTAGATCCAAATGGACATTTTAATAAAGGTAAGTTAATGCCCGGCTCTGGCCTAAGTAACGCTTACACACCAAGTTTTGGATTACTTGAGCAAGAATCAATTATTATGGAGCAATCTGCGATAGGGGAAATTGCAGATTCAATAAGTGATTGCTTAAGATGTGGAAAGTGCAAGCCAGTTTGTACGACACATGTACCAAGGGCAAATTTACTTTATAGCCCAAGAAATAAAATTTTAGCAACCTCGTTATTGATAGAAGCTTTTCTTTATGAGGAGCAAACAAGAAGAGGCATATCATTTAAACATTTTGATGAGTTTAACGATGTAGCTGATCATTGCACTGTCTGCCATAAATGCCTGTCACCTTGTCCGGTAGATATTGATTATGGCGATGTTTCTATAGCTATGAGAAATTTCCTAAGAGAGCAGAATAAGAAAAATTTTAATCCCGGCACTTTGATGGCGATGACTTATTTAAATCTTAAAGATCCATTAACAATTAAGATAATGAGAAAATTCATGGTTGATGTTGGCTACAAAGTACAGAGATGGGGACATTCCATCTTTAAAAAGCTTGGCTTAGTTAATTATTCAAAGAAAGCACCAAAATCAACTGTTGGAAAAGCATCAATAACTACTCAGGTTATTCATTTCATGAATAGGCCTATGCCAAAAGATATGCCAACAAAGACATCTAGAGGGCTTTTAGGAATTGAGGATGACAAAGTCATTCCAGTAATAAGAAATTTAGATCGAATTGAGGATGATGCAGAAGCAGTATTTTATTTTCCTGGCTGTGGTTCAGAGCGCCTATTCTCACAAGTTGGATTAGCGACACAGGCTATGTTGTATGAAGTTGGAGCGATTACAGTTTTACCCCCGGGCTATTTATGTTGCGGCTATCCTCAGACTTCATCTGGGGACCATGAGAAAGGGCAAGAGATAACATCAGATAATAGAGTTCAATTCCACAGGGTGGCAAATACATTAAATTATTTAGATATTAAGACTGTTATTGTGTCTTGTGGAACATGCATGGACCAATTACAAAAATACGAATTTGAAAAAATTTTCCCAGGTTGCCGTTTGCTCGATATTCATGAATATTTAATGGAAAAAGGCGTAAAGATGAATGGTGTTAATGGGCAGCAGTATATGTACCATGACCCTTGTCATAGCCCAATGAAAACTTATTCGCCTACCGAAGTTACAAATACATTAATGGGCCAAACTGTTCCACTCAATGACAGGTGTTGTGGAGAATCAGGTACATTTGCTGTAGCAAGGCCGGATATTGCATCACAAGTTAAAATGAGGAAGCAGGAAGAAATTGAGAAAGGCTTAAAAGAACTACCAAAAACAACCGACCTTCAGCAGCCAGTAAAGATCCTTACATCTTGCCCTTCATGCCTTCAGGGTTTGGCAAGGTATGGCGACGATACAAATACCGAAGCAGATTATATTGTTGTTGAACTTGCAAAGCACAATTTAGGAGATAGATGGCTTCAAGAATATGTTGATAAAGTTACAAAAGGCGGAATTGAGAAAATTCTTTTATAATTAAAAGGGTAAAAAAATTCCAGTTGTAAAGCTTTGTATAGCTCGTGTTACAGCTCTTTCAGTTTTTTCTGATAAAGTAAATGCAAAATAATCTGTGCGACCTATTATTTTTCCAAATTCTCTTTCAAAAGATAAATTAGCTTCTGAAGAATTAATTGAATTAGATAATAGATACGGACGACCCTCGCTATCTTTTTTTGATGATAACTTCCAAACAATTATTTCAAAGTTTCTAGAGGCGTTGTAAATTTTTTGAGGGTCTAATGAGTCAAAGATATAGAATTCTTTTTTGTCTCCATGAGCTTTTATAAGCATTGTATACAAACCAGCTATTAAAGATAAAACTCTATCACCTTCAAAATTAGCATCAAAAACTTGATTTAGTGCGTCAACACCTTGAGCATTGTTGATTCGATTAAATTTCCAATTATGGTCACCATTAAATACCCAATTAGTCATTTTTTCAGCATTATCGGATGTACTTTTCTTTAATTGATTGGGATTTTTTTTGTAAAACTTAATCATTAATATTTTTAAGCTTTCTATATTTTCACGAATTTCATAGTCAGCCATACGATCGAAATCTGATTTACCAAACTGATTTATAGATCCTTTATCATATTGAGTTGAATTTTTCTTTTCAAGAGTTGAGCTTGAACAGGAAAATAAGAAGAAAGGTAATAAAAGAATTAAAATCTTCATTCTATAAATTAAGCAATTGAATCTTTGTTAAAAATCAATTTGAAAGAGCTTCCTATACCCACAGCACTAGTAATTTTTAATTCGCCTTCATGTTGGTTAATAATATTTTTAACTATTGAAAGCCCTAGGCCGGTACCACCAGAATCCCTACTTCTATCTTCATCAACCCTATAAAACCTTTCTGTAATCTTATTGATATGTTTTTGTTCGATTCCACTGCCTGTATCTTTAACTTCAAAAATTGGTAATCCATTTATTAAGCCCCAGCTAATTGAGATGGAGCCATTTTTCTCTGTATACCTTATTGCATTAGTAATTAAATTAAGGAAGGCGCTTACTATCTCTTTTTTAGATCCATAGACATTAAGTTTATCCTCAATTTGATATTTAATTTTATGATTCTTAATATTTAAAGCGGAAATATCTTTCTTAAGCTTACTCATAATTGTTTGTATTAATAATTTTTCAGAACGGTTTTGAAAAAGACTAGACTCAACATTCGATAGCATTAATAAATCATCAATAAGTTTAGACATTCTATTGGCCTGTCCACTCATTATCTTGAGTATATTTTTATGTTCAGTATCTTTAGGCCCAAACATATTTTCCAATGTTTCTATAAAACCTAAAATTACGGTGAGCGGGGTTTTTAATTCATGCGAAACGTTGGAGATAAATTCCTTTCTGCTAGACTCAATCTTAACTCCCTGACTTATATCTTTGATAACCATAACTTTTTGATTTTCTCCGAAATATACAATTTTTATTTCAACTATTTTATTACTATCAGTATCTAAATTTATTTTAATTGTTTCATCATAGCTTTCTTCTTCAAGGTATTTGATTAGATCTGTATTTCTAAGTATGTAGTTAATAGGTTGTCCTGTATCTTTTCTTGGGTTTAGATTTAGCATTATTTGTGATTTTCTATTGCTCCAAATAATTTCATTACTTTCATTTAAAGCTACAACACCATCCATTAAAGCCTCTGCAGCTTTTGTAAATTGATCTAATGTTGAAACTAGCTCTTTTTTTGTTTTTTTATTTTTTTTAAGTATTTGGTAGTGTTTAGTGAAGATATGTTGCCAAACACCATTTCCATTAGGCAGACTGGACAATGATGGATTATTAAGCCATTTCATAAGCTTGTATAACCAATACATATGAAGAAGTAAAAAACAACTGAGCGATAGTAAGCATAAAATCAATCCATATGTAATTGAATAAATGTTAGAAATAATTATGAATAATAATATTTCAAATACAAAAAACCAGAATGTGCTCCAACGGATATCTTGCAAAATATTTATCTCTTTATTGAGTAATTAATTTATTATAACGAGGATTTTATTGCTTTGTTTATTAATTCTATTCCTTAGAAAATCTATAGCCTGTCCCACGTACTGTTTGAATAAATTTATCATAGCCAGATTGCTTGAGCACATCTCGTAATCTTTTTATATGGACGTCAACTGTCCTATCATCTATTACTGAGTTATTACCCCAAATTTTATCTAGAATTTGATTTCTACTATACACACGGTTATTGTTCTTCATAAAAAAATGGAGCAATTTAAATTCAGTTGGACCTATAGTTATAGTTTTATTGTTAACTTGGACCCTATGTGATTTCGGATCAAGAACTAAGCCTTCAGATATTATCGGATCATTTACTAATTCTGGACTTCTTCTTCTAATCAGCACTTTGATTCGTGCTACTAATTCTCTCGGGCTAAATGGCTTTGTCAGGTAATCATCAGCACCTACATTAAAACCTTCTATTTTATTATCCTCATTACTTTTTGCAGTTAACATAATAATTGGAATAAACTTAGTTACTGAATTTGCTCTCAGTCTTTTTGCAAACTCAACTCCATTCATTCCGGGTAACATCCAGTCAAGCACTATTAAGTCAGGTAGGGTTTCCTTGACTATATTATCAGCATACTCAGCACTAATAGCTCGAATTGGATTGAATCCAGCCTGATGAAGATTTAATGCAATTAATTCTAAAATCGAGCTTTCATCTTCTACTATTAGTATATTTGCTGCCATCTTAAATACCTGTAAATTATTATTTATCGTATATTATGACACTTATATGACAATAACATGACAAATTTATTAAATATTTTAATTTAATAAAATCCTAAGAAAATTAATAAGAAATAGCTTATGATTAACGTTATTTAAATTAGAAGGCTTTTATTATGTTTGAATCTTTAGCTAAGAGTAAAATTGTTGCAGATAAATCATTTAACCGATGGATGGTTCCTCCTGCAGCTTTATTCATTCATTTATCGATTGGAATGATTTACGGCTTTAGTATATTTTGGCCCGGCCTTACAAAATTAATTGGTACCGAGTGTGCGGAGTCGATAGGTATCTGGGAAAGGGTATTTACGACTTCTTGCGACTGGTTAAGAAGTGACGTTGTTTGGACTTTTGCTATAGCTATAGTATTTTTGGGGATGTCAGCAGCAGTTTTTGGTCATTGGCTTGAGAAAGCTGGGCCAAGAAAGGCAGGAGTTGCAGCAGCAATATTTTGGGGTGGCGGTTTAATGATTACATCATTAGGTGTTTCTTTACATCAATTATGGTTAATTTGGTTAGGGGCAGGTGTAATTGGTGGTGTTGGCCTCGGACTTGGCTATATCTCACCTGTATCAACATTAATCAAATGGTTTCCAGACAGAAGGGGCTTGGCTACAGGTATGGCAATTATGGGGTTTGGTGGGGGAGCAATGATTGGTATGCCTCTAGGGGATAATCTTATAAGTAGCTATGGTATTGCTCAAACTTTCTTCATTATGGGGTGTATTTATTTAACATCTATGACAATTGGTGCTTTTGGGTATCGAGTTCCTGCTGAAGGTTGGAAACCAGAAGGTTGGAAACCAGAAGTTAAAAAAACTAACGCAATGATTTCATCTAATCATGTCCATGTTGGAATTGCTCATAAAACTCCACAATTTTGGCTTTTATGGGGTGTACTTTGCTTAAATGTTTCAGCAGGTATAGGTGTTTTATCTGTTGCAAAGCCAATGTTTCAAGAAATTGCTGCTAGCAGTTTTGACCCACTAATAATTGGTGCAATTGCTACAGGATTTGGCGCATTGTTATCTCTATCAAATATTATTGGTAGGATTTTTTGGGCATCTTCATCTGACTTCCTTGGAAGAAAATTAACTTATGCAATATTTTTTAGCTTAGGAACAGTGCTATATTTGGCAGCACCCTGGGCTGGTCTAAATCAATACATTGCAACTTTTGTTTTAATTACTTTAGTTATACTGACAATGTATGGCGGAGGTTTCGCAACTATCCCTGCATATTTAGCAGATATTTTTGGAACTCAGCATGTAGGTGCTATTCATGGTCGACTTTTAACTGCATGGTCATTTGCAGGAATTATAGGTCCAATGCTGATTTCATATCTAAGGGAGTTTCAACTAGCACAAGGTATTCCTCCCGATCAAGCATATAACTCTAGCTTTAAAATATTAGCCCTACTTCTAGTGGTTGGTTTTATTCTCAATTTATTGATTAAGCCTGTTAATAAGAAATTCTTTATGACTGAAAAACAATTAAAAGTTGAGCAGGCTAGCACTGAGAGTAACAAAGAAAAACTGGTAGTTGCAACAACGCATACTAATAAGACGCTTCAAACTTTCCTATTACCAATAGCATGGCTAGTTGTTAGTGTGCCTATCGGTTGGGGTATTTTAAATGCATTACAGAAAGGGTTGATAATTTTTCAATAAGATAATATGAATAAAGAAGAGGTAAAAGGTTTATCTATTGGGATAGTCTCATCTAGATTTAATAATGAAATTGTAGAAAAAATTTCTAAAGCTTGCATATTAAAATTACAAGCTTTAGGAGTTAGTGAAAAAAAAATTATTCATAAAACGGTACCCGGTGCATTAGAAATACCCATAGCATTACAAAAAATGAATAAATGTGAAATTTTTGATGTCATGATTGCAATCGGCCTAGTTATAAGAGGTGATACTTACCATTTTGAGATAGTCTCAAATGAATCAGCAAGCGGGATTATGCGAGTTCAGCTAGATTATTCTATTCCAATTATAAATGCTGTGCTTACTACAAATAGCTCAAAAGAAGCACTTGCTAGAGTTGTTATTAAGGGCGAGGAAGCCGCAGAAGGTGCTATTGAGATGGCATTAAAAATTTATCATAATGATTGACTCTAAACCAACTAAAAGTATATCAAGAAAAAAAATTAATAATCGAAGAAAGTCACGAGAATTAGCTATGAAAAGTATTTATCGTGGCCTAGTCAACACCTTTGATTTAAAACAAATTCAAAAAGATATTCGTGATGACCCAGATTTTATAAGAGCAGATGAAGAATTTTACATTGAGATTTTAAAGGGCGTATTTAAAAATTTAGAAACATTAAAATTAGAAATTATAAGTTATATAGATCGCTCTTATGAGGAGTTAAGTCCAATTGAGTTATCAATTATATATAGCTCCCTGTACGAATTAAAATATTCTCCCTCAGTCCCATATAAAGTTGTAATCAATGAAGCAATAGAGGTGGCAAAATTATTTGGTGGAGTCGATGGATTTAAATATATCAATGGAATTCTAAATCAAGCCGCTAAAAAAAATAGAAAAGAAGAATTCAATAAGCAGAAATAAATTACAATATTTCTGAATTTAATTGATCATCCTTCCAGATTAAGTAGCTACCAGAATCATACCAATCATTTAAAACCCATCTTTCACAAGCATGATTATCTAATAAGTATTTATGTCTTTTAGGTCTGTGGGTATGGCCATGAATCATTATTGAAGGGAAGCTTAAATCTTTAAATAATTTTTTTACTTCATGCTCATTTACATCCATCAATAATTCACTTTTCTTTATTTGGGCCTCATTACTTTTTCTTCTTAGATTTTTGCAAATTTCTAACCTAGTATGAATTTTTTTATTTAAAAAATCTTTTTTCCAACTTTCTAATCTAACCTTTGCTCTAAATTCTTGATATTCTTTATCGTCAATACATAAAGTATCGCCATGAAGAATTACTGCTTTATGATTTCCAAGTTGAATTAAGGTGAGATCATCAAGAAGGGTGATGTTAGTTTTATTCAAAAACTCAGACCCAATCAGAAAATCTCTATTACCGGGAATAAAATAAATCTTAGTTTTTAATTTCTGAAGGGTTGTTGTTACTGAATTGAATTGATTGGCGTCATCCCCAATCCAATATTCAAAAAGATCACCAAGAATAAATAGAAATTCATGCTTACTAGCATGAATTTCTAGAAACCTGTTAAATCTGTCAATTCCAGACCGCGAATCTTCACTTAGGTGAGTATCGGAAACAAATAGTGCGCTTGTATCAACCTTAATCAGTTGATATTTCCTCAATGATTACAGACTCAACAGGAACATCCTGATGGCCATTCTTTGACCCAGTTGGAACAGAGTTAATTTTATCGATAATATCAAAACCTTCAGTGACTTTAGCAAAAACACAGTAACCAGCTCCATCTTGTCCTGGATAATCTAAGAAACTATTGTCAGATGTATTAATAAAAAATTGAGAAGTAGCAGAATCGGGATCACTTGTTCTTGCCATTGCAACGGTATATTTTTCATTTTTTAATCCGTTGCTAGCTTCATTTTTGATAGGAGAATAAGTTTCTTTTTGATTCATATCTAACTCGAAACCACCACCTTGGATCATAAATCTATCTATTACTCGATGAAAAATAGTCTTGTTATAAAAGCTTTTTTCAACGTAATCTTTAAAGTTCTTTGATGATATCGGCGCATTTTCCTCATCGAGCTCCAATGAAAAGCTACCAAGATTTGTTTTAATTTTCATTTATACCTACCTTTGTTTAATTGATTTAATAACGACTTTTTTGATGGGTACGTCGCTTTGCCCATTTTTTGTATGTGTTTTAAATTTACCTATTTTATCTACAATATCCTTTCCTTCAATTACGCTTCCAAAAACACAATAACCTATTTTGCTTGAGCTTTTGCCAGTGTAGTTTAAAAACCCGTTATCTATCAAGTTAATAAAAAACTGAGAGGTAGCTGAATTAGGGTCATTTGTTCTTGCCATTGCTAATGTATAAGCTGTATTTTTTAGCCCATTACTAGATTCGTTAATAATTGGATCATTCGTTTGTTTTTGCATCATATTTTTATCGAAACCACCACCTTGTATCATAAAACTACTAATTACTCGGTGAAAAATAAGTCCATTATAGAATCCATTTGAAACATACTTCTTAAAATTCGCTACTGTTTTAGGTGCTTTTTTTGGATAAACCTCAATTGTTATGTTACCCCGATTTGTTTCGATGAGAAACGTGTTAGAGTCTTGAGCGAAAGAAGCCATGCTTAGCAGGAGGAATAAGTTTAAGGCTATTAGTTTAAGTATATTTCTCATAGGTAATTTCTCTCACTTTATTTATTAATTTAAGATTGTAAAACTAAAAATGTTGCATGGTATAATTTTTGAACATTTAATTTATCATAAATGAATTTTTAATACCACTTTATGGCTCAACCACTCAATTATAAATGCTTTCACTATACAACAGCTTAACAAAACAAAAAGAAATTTTTAAACCTATTACTGCAAAAGAGGTTCGTTTATATGTATGCGGTATGACGGTTTATGATTTCTGTCATCTAGGCCATGCAAGAGTGATGGTAGTTTTTGATGTGATTAATCGATGGTTAAAGTTAAGTGGTTATAGTGTTCAATATGTTAGAAATATTACTGACATTGATGACAAGATTATAGCCAAAGCAACTGAAGAAAATATTACTATTAAAGAGTTAACCGAAAGATTTATTATTGAGATGAACAAGGATGCAGATGCGCTCGGTGTTTTAAGGCCAGATTCTGAACCAAAGGCAACTAATCATATTGGCGATATCATAAATATGATTCAAATATTAATAGATAAAAAATATGCTTATGTCGGCGATAATAAAGATGTTTACTACTCTGTATCAGATTTTAAAGGCTATGGAAAACTCTCGGGTAAAACATTAAAAGACTTAAGAGCTGGAAATCGAATAGATATTGATCTAAATAAAAAAAATAATTTTGATTTTGTAATGTGGAAGTCGGCTAAGAAGAATGAGCCATCATGGGAATCTCCTTGGGGAGCAGGAAGGCCGGGTTGGCATATTGAATGTTCTGCAATGAGCAATAAAATCCTAGGCAATCATTTTGATATTCATGGTGGAGGACAAGACTTACAATTTCCGCATCATGAGAATGAAATTGCACAATCTGAAGCAGCAAATGATTGTAAAATGGCAAATTACTGGCTACATAATGGCTTTGTAAAAATTGATGATGAAAAAATGTCAAAATCCCTGGGTAATTTTTTTACTATTCGATCAATTTTAAAAAATTATTTTCCAGAAGTTGTTAGATTTTTTATTTTAAAAGCACATTATCGAAGCCCTTTAAATTATTCAGATATTCAATTGGATGATGCCAAACAGGGCTTAACAAGATTATATTTATCAATTAGAAATAAAAGTCAATCTCAGAAAGCTGAGGTTGATTGGTCAAATAATTATGCAATAAGGTTTAAAGAAGCACTTGATGATGACTTTAATACGCCTGCTGCTATCGCTGTATTATATGAATTAGCTAACGAAATAAACAAGAGCAAAGACAATCAAAAAACAGAACTTCTAGTTAATCTAGCCAATAGCTTAGGTATTTTAACTATGAGCCCAGAAGATTTTTTACAAGGGGTTATGGCGCCTTCTATTGGAGATGATGGATTAATAATTGATGATTTAATTGAAGAAAGAAATTTGGCAAAAAAAAATAAAGATTACGAAGAGGCTGACAGAATCAGAAAACTTCTTTTGGAAAATGATATCCTATTGGAAGACACGGCTGAAGGTACTATTTGGAGACAAAAATAAAGTTATGGCTATTAATTTAAAAATGCCTATTAACAAAGAGCTATTAAGTATACCTGGAGTCAAACTCGCTACTTTAGCAGCTGGACTGAAAGATAAGAATCGTAAAGATTTAATGTTAATGGTTTTTGACGACGGAACTTCAGTGTCAGGTACTTTTACTCAAAATAAATTTTGTGCAGCCCCAGTTGTAGTTTCAAAAAATCACCTAAAAGCAACTAGCGCAATAAAAGCATTAATTGTAAATACTGGGTCAGCTAATGCAGGAAATGGAGACAGGGGTACTGAGGACGCCAATTCAATTTGTGAAGCTCTAGCAGTAGCATTGGAAGTTATGCCTAATCAAGTCTTACCTTTTTCGACTGGAATTATCATGACACCACTTCCAGCTGGGAAAATAATTAAAGCCATTCCTGATTTAGTTAGAGGCTTGGAGGAAAATAATTGGCTTGGAGCAGCAGAGGCAATTATGACGACCGACACCCTCCCAAAAGCTGTATCAAAAAGTATATTAATTCAAGATCAGAAAGTGACAATTACCGGAATAAGTAAGGGGTCGGGAATGATACATCCTAATATGGCTACAATGCTTGCTTTTATTTCAACTGATGCAAATATCTCTCAGGAAATGTTACAAATATTAAATAAAGAAATTACGGATACAACATTTAATTGTATCTCTGTAGATGGCGATACATCAACAAATGATTCGTTTATTATTGCAGCAACAAATCAGTCTAAACATTCTAAGATAGTTAAAGAGAATGATAATTATAAAGTTTTAAAATCAGCAATTTTTGATATTGCACTTGAGCTTTCACAAGCAATTATTCGGGATGGTGAGGGTGCTACAAAATTTATAACGATTGAGGTACTAGGTGGAAATAATGTAGGTGAATGTAAGGAGGTAGGTATGAGCATCGCTAAATCCCCCTTAGTAAAAACAGCTTTTTTTGCTAGTGACCCAAACTTAGGAAGAATATTGGCAGCGATAGGTAATAGTAATTTAGAGAATTTAGATATTTCTACCATTGATATATATATTAATGAAATACTATTTGCTAGCAAGGGCGCTGTTGCAAAAGACTTTGACGAGTTAAAAATTCAAAAAGAAATGAAAAATTCTGAGATTTGTCTAAAAGTTAATTTAAACAAAGGAAGTGGTAAGGCTTTAGTATGGACAAGTGATTTATCATATGAGTATGTGAAAATTAACGCTGAATATAGAACCTAAAGTAGTGGATATTAATGTTGCAGTTGCAGTTTTAATTAATACTGATCAGCAAGTGCTTTTTGCACAGAGGCCCCCACCAAAGCCCTGGGAGGGGTGGTGGGAATTTCCAGGTGGCAAGATAGAAAAATATGAAACATCAGTTGATGCATTGTATCGGGAAATTTATGAAGAGATTGGCGTCAAGATAACGCAATTTACAAAGTGGGTGACAAGAAAGTATTCCTACGGAGGTAACGATGTTACGCTTCATTTTTTTAAAGTGCATAAATGGGAAGGGGAGGTTACCTCAAAAGAAAAGCAAAAATTAGTATGGGCATATTTAAAAGAACCAAATGTTTGCCCCATTCTTCCTGCTAACCTATTCATTCAAAAAGCATTTAATCTCCCAAAATATTACGCAATAACAAATTTAGCAGAAACTTCAAAAAAGGTGTTTTTTACTCAATTACACAAAAAAATAAGTGATGGATTGGAGATAATACAAGTTCGTGAAAAAAATATTTCTTTTGATGAGTTTAAAATATTTTCGAAAGAAGTAATTGAAATTTGTAAGCCAAAGAATGTAAAAGTAATCATTAATTCCGATGTGAACCTAGCATACGAAATAAAGGCTGACGGAGTTCACTTAACATCCAAAGATCTTTTAAGCATTAAAGTAATACCTAAAAATATTATAGTGTCAGCTTCATGCCATACCCAGGAGGAATTGGCTATTGCTGAAAAACTAAATCTTAATTTCTTAGTCTTATCTGCTGTTAAAAAAACTTTATCTCATTCAGATATCAAGCCAATAGGTTGGAATAAATTTCGAAACATAGTAAATAAAGTTAATACGCCTACTTATGCCCTTGGAGGACTGGGAGCTAGAGACTATCAAGTTGCTTTAGAAAATGGAGCGATAGGAATAGCATCACAAAGGGCGATCTGGAAATGATTATTTAACCTTGAATTGAATAGATTCCGTTAATATTTTTTTATTTTTTAACTGGAAAGTAAATTGCAAGTTAATTTGATCACCCTTTTTGAGCTCTCTTTTAATATCAAAAAGCATTAGATGGTTGCCGCCAGGTTTAAATTTATATTTTTTATTTTTGATTAGCTCAGGTGTAATCTTTCTCATTTTCATTATCTCACCATCCATTATCATTGAATGAGCTTCAATACGCTCAATCATTTCTGCTTCAATCTTTATTATTTTTGCATCTTCGCTTGCTGTTATATCCATAAAGCCAACGGTAATTTTTTGACCAGGCCGTAATTCTGAAATTAGATTGTTATCATTTGATATAGAAAATTCTTCCCCATACGAAAAAAGCGGAAATAAAGAAATTAATATAAAAAAAATAAAGTAACTATAAGTTCTCATCATATTCAGATCCAGAGTTGTTGCCAGGTATTTGAAATTTTTCAGTTGCCCATGCCCCAAAGTCAAGCAGCTTACATTTTTTTGAGCAAAATGGCCGAAATTTATTATCTTTAGAAAGCTCTGCATCATTATTACAATTAGGACATTTATTAGGCATATTAAAAAGAAGCTATACCTAGCTTAAATTTAACTAATTTAGATGTAGTACTAGCTAAATTTTTACCAAAATGAACATTAACAGCATATTTATTCGATGAAATATTAGGGAAGAATTTTGATGTCGCAGGTAAAGTTATGATTACAAGGTCATTTCTAAGTAGTGGATCAAGCTTGTATTGAACAGCATCAGTTTTAGTCTCCATTGCTTTAACTTCAACATTACTTCTTAAAAGGTCCATCAATGATCCGATTGCAATTTTGATTGGCATGAAGTCTTTCAATTTATCATTAAAGTATTTTTTTCTATCAACATGAGATGTTGCTTCTAACCAAAACTGGAATTCTGGAAAGTCAGTAATTACAATACCAGAAGGACTATCTGTTCTTGTTTTAAGCTCATGTAAAAATTTATCACCACCAAAATTAAACCCTGTGCTAACTTTGCTTTTCTCAAGCTTAACTCTTATTCGCTTCATTTCATTATTAATAGATATATTTTTTTTGGTTTTTATTTTAGTGGAAATTTTTAATCGTTGTTTTTCGATTTCTTGTATCAGCTCAACTTTTAAATCTGTGCGTGAAGCGGTAGCCATAATATCAAAATATGTATTAAAACAACTGTAGACAGAAAATTTTTTTTTATTAGTAATTTGGATTTCCATTCGCTTAAAAATTTCTTCAATTCGGAGAAATTTTCTTACCCTTTCATTCAGTGGGAATTCATATTTAATCATTGTAATTTCCATTAATCCTAAGTTTTAAATCGTTATGATATTGGCAAATTTTATCTTTAAGCCTAGCTTTGCTGAGATTGTTATTAATTATTTTATCAGCCCTTTTAACTCTCTGATTTCTCGGCAATTGAGATTTTATAATAGATTTAATTAAATTTTTATTTAATTTATCTCTTGAACTCACTCTATTAAATTGACTTTCTTCATCGCAATCAATAAGCAGACTTTCATCAATTAATTTTAGATAATTTTCTGTCTCAAAAAGTAATGCTATCACTATCACTATATATTCTTCTGATTTATATTTAATTATTTGTTTTTTATACTCACTAAGAATAATCGGGTGCAAGATGAATTCAATTTTTTTTCTTACCTCACTTGAATTAAAAATATCTATCTTAAGACTCTTTCGCATTAATTCCTGATTTTTATCGAGATACTTATCACCAAAGGCTTTCATTATTTCTAAGTATCCAGGATGATTTTTTTGAGTGATTTGGCGACCAATGTCATCCAGGTCTATAACTGGCACTGATAGACTCAAAAATGTTTTTGCTGCCTCACTTTTCCCTGAACCAATGCCACCTGTTACTCCAACTATATACAATGAACTTTCCTTTGAATAATTAAATTTAATACCATATTAATTTATAAGTTTATATGATAAGTTAAAAGAATATCTTATGAAAAACAAAAAATTAGAAAGACACTCTATTAATTTACCCTCAGATTACCTATCTTTACTTGATTCTGTTATTTGTAAAGTAGAAGTAGATTTAACAGGGTGGCTAAGTGATTTATCAGGGCGCAAAGATTGGGAAGTTTGGTCAGAGTCTGAGAGTGACAATTATGTAATTTTTATCTTAAAACAAGAAAATCAAGATGCCGAGGTAACTCTTTATAATACTGGGTATGCTAGGGTTGATATAAATGGCGAGTCAGTTTTTCAGGGCGACATTATTGAAAAAAATGCTAGTTCAGCACGCTTAAGTTATTATAGTGTTGAAAGTGGCGAGAAAATCCTTTTAAATTAATTTTTTCTGTAAACAGAGTATTCTGCTAAGTCCGTTATTATCTTCTTAAAATCATTGTTTGGTATTTTATTTAATATCAATTTTATATTTTCCAGTTGTTTTTCAGATTCAATTCGCACTTTAGATATTGATTTTGTTCCCTCAATAATCTCAATGACATCTGGAAGCCTACTTATATCACCAACTTTAATAGCATCTTTGATAAGATTACGTTGCTGCTCGGTAGAGTTTTTTATTGCATAAATTAATGGTAAAGTCATCTTCCCCTCGCTTAAATCATCACCTATGTTTTTACCAATTTGACTTGCATTACCTGAATAGTCAAGAATATCATCTATTAGCTGAAAAATTATTCCAAAGTGAAGCCCCAATCTTGAATAACAATCAATTTTTTCAGAACTATTATTATTTGATATCCCTGCAAGGCTTCCACAGGCTTCAAAAAGCTTTGCAGTTTTAAATTGAATGACTTTAAAGTATTGCTGTTCATTGATGTCCGGATTGTGACTATTTAATAATTGCAATACCTCTCCTTCAGAAATTGCATTTGTAGTATCGGATAATATTTTCATTATTTCCATATTATTTATGCCTACCATCATCTGAAATGATCGAGAGTAAATAAAATCCCCAACTAAAACACTAGCTGCATTACCAAATAGTGCATTGGCAGTTTTGATATTCCTTCTTTTTGTAGACTGATCAACTACATCGTCATGCAAGAGGGTTGCTGTATGAATGAACTCAATAATTGCAGCAATTTTATGATTAACTTCTTTAACCTCCCCACTCATTCCAGAAATTAAAAGGTGTAAGATTGGCCGCATCCTTTTGCCACCACTGTTAATAATATGACTAGAAATTTGATTTATTATGGGAATATCAGAACTAAGTGATTTTTTAATCACATTATTAACAGATTCTAAGTGAATCTGAATGGGAGAAATGATTTTTTCTAAAGACAATGGATATAAGCTTAATTTAATAAATTCATGTAAAATTTTATCACAATAAGTATAAATTTTAATTTCAAAGAAAAGTCATTAATAATTCCTTGTTTCAAAAGATTTAATTAATTGATAGTTTTTAATTTTATGAGTATAATCCTGGGTCTAATTTGTATATAATTTCGATAAGGTGTGTTAAATGTACGCGGTAATAAAAACAGGCGGTAAGCAGTTCAAGGTAACTGAAGGTGACATACTCAAAGTTGAGAAACTTTCAGCTGATGTTGGGAAAGCTCTTAATTTAAATTCAGTTTTAACACTTGTTGATGGAGACAAGGTCACAATTGGTACCCCAATGATTACAGGTGCTAGTATTGATGCAACTGTCATATCGCATGGTAAGCGTGACAAGGTAAAGATTTTTAAAATGAACCGTCGAAAAGGCTATAGAAAGTCACAAGGGCACAGACAAAGCTTCACTGAGATTAAGATTAATAAGATTGCAGTTAAATAGTAATTTTAAGGGTAATTAAAATATGGCACATAAAAAAGCTGGTGGTAGTTCTCGAAATGGACGCGATTCTAATGCGAAAAGATTAGGTGTAAAAGCTTTCGGAGATGAATTTGTGAGGGCTGGAAGTATTATTTTGAGACAAAGAGGAACAAGAATGCATCCAGGCGATAATGTAGGTATGGGGAAAGATCATACTTTATTTGCTAAAACAGATGGTAAAGTAAACTTCACAACGAAGGGCGCTTTAAAAAGAAAGTTAGTTAACATACTACCTGTTTAAGATAATTTTAATGTATCTAAAGCCCTATCACTTGATAGGGCTTTTTTGTTTGGAAGATAAAAATGAAGTTTATTGATGAAGCAACAGTTAATATTTATGCAGGGGATGGCGGAAATGGTATTGCTTCTTTTCGTAGAGAAAAATATGAGCCAATGGGTGGTCCTAACGGGGGTGATGGCGGAAATGGGGGTTCTATTTATTTTGAATCAGATGAAAATATCAACACATTAATTGATTTTAGATTTGTTAAGAATTATCGTGCTAAAAGAGGTGAAAATGGAAGAAGTTCTGAATGCTATGGAGCCAGAGGAGAAGATTTAATACTTAAAGTACCTGTAGGAACAGTAATATCTGAGAGACAGACAGGAGAAACAATAGCAGATTTCAAATTACATGGACAAAAAATCTTAGTTGCTAAGGGTGGCAAAGGGGGGTTGGGTAACGTTCATTTTAAGTCAAGTATTAACCGTACTCCAAGACAATGCACACAGGGTGATGTAGGCGAAGAGTTTGAGATCTATTTAGAACTTAAGGTGTTAGCTGACGTTGGCTTGCTAGGAATGCCTAATGCAGGTAAATCTTCATTGATAAGGTCTATTTCTGCAGCTAAACCGAAAGTTGCAGATTATCCGTTTACAACTCTTCAGCCAAATTTGGGGGTGGTAAAAATTGATATGCAAAGAAGTTTTGTAGTCGCCGATATACCAGGCTTGATCGAAGGAGCTGCCGATGGGCACGGCTTAGGACATCAGTTTCTTCGACATTTATCAAGAACAAAATTATTACTTCATATTCTTGATATTGCACCTTATGATGATTCTATAGACCCAGCATTAGAGGCTAAGGCTATTATTAAAGAATTAGGTAAATATAGTGAAAATATAGCCAATAAAGAAAGGTGGTTAGTTCTAAATAAGATAGATTTAATAAATGATGTAGATAGCGTTAGAAATGCTATTTTAAAAAAATTAGACTGGACAGGGAAAGTTTTTTGTATATCTGCAATAAATGGCAAGGGATGCAAAGAATTAACATATGAAATTATGAAACATATTGAATTAAAAAAAAATAATTATGAAAAAATTTAATTTCTCTAAAGCTGAAAAAATAGTTATCAAACTTGGGTCTAGCATAGTCACCAATGATGAAGAGGGGCTGGATGAAAAATGTTTATCTAGCTTGATCAAACAAATTTCAATCTTAAACTCTAAAAATAAAAAAATAATTTTAGTTTCAAGTGGCGCCGTTGCTGCTGGATTAAAAAAATTAGGCACTAAAAAAAGACCAAAAGTTTTAAGTGAGTTACAAGCTGCTGCTGCAATAGGTCAGATGGATTTAGTCAGAACATATGAAGAATTATTTGCGGATAATGATTTAATAGCAGCACAAGTTTTACTTACTCATGATGATTTGAGTGATAGAAAAAGATATTTAAATGCTAGGTCCACAATTTTTAATTTAATAAATAATAATGTCATACCAGTAATTAATGAAAATGATACTGTGGCTACGGAAGAAATTAGATTTGGAGATAATGATACCCTTGCTGCAATGGTTGCCAATTTAATTGAGGCTGATCTTTTAGTTTTACTGACAGATCAAGATGGATTATTCTCTTCAGATCCAAGAGAAGATAATAATGCAAAGCTTATCTGTCATGGCTATGTAGATGATAAAAGTTTGGATAATTTAGCTTCCGGAACAAAATCTAAAATAGGGACTGGAGGTATGACTACAAAGATTTTAGCTGCACGAAAAGCAGCCTTAAGTGGAACACATACCATCATCGCTTCTGGGAAGAGAGATAATATTCTTGTAGATTTAAATAATGATGAAGATATTGGTACATTTCTTCAAAGTAGAGAGGTTAAGTTAATGGCAAGGAAGAAATGGCTTTCAGACAATCTAAAATCAAATGGAAAAATATATATAGACGATGGTGCAAAAAATGCTTTGATTTATGAGGGTAAAAGTTTATTAGTAGCTGGTGTAACAAAAGTTACTGGGAATTTTGATCGCGGTGAAGTTATCCAATGCATAAGTGAGTCTGGAGATGAAATTTTAAAAGGTATTGTTAATTATAATTCAGAAGAAGTTAATAAAATAATTGGGCTTTCAAGTGATAAAATTGAATCAGTATTAGGGTATGTTAACGAATCAAGTTTAATTCATAGAAATAATATGATAATTATACAAACTGTAAGGAAAGTTAATGACTAAAAAAAAATCTTTAGTAGCAATTATTATGGGCTCTGACAGTGATTGGCCGATTATGAAGAATGCGGCAGAGGTGCTCGATGATTTTAATATTTCATATGAGGCTCAAGTTGTTTCAGCTCATAGAACTCCTGATTTAATGTTTAAATTTGCAGAAGAGGCAGAGAAAAAAGGGTTCCAAGTTATTATTGCTGGGGCAGGAGGGGCGGCACATCTTCCAGGGATGGTTGCTTCTAAAACTACCCTACCAGTCTTAGGTGTTCCAGTGCCATCCAAACATCTCGAAGGACATGACTCACTGTTGTCGATTGTACAAATGCCTAAAGGCATACCTGTTGCAACATTCGCTATAGGCGAGCCTGGGTCATATAATGCTGGATTATTTGCTATTTCTTTAATCGCGCTAAATGATAAAGAAGTTAATCAAAAGTTAAAAGACTTTAGAAAAAAACAAGTTAAAAAAGTTCTGAATATGAAGTTGGATGCAAAGTAAGTTAAAAAAAGTAATTCAACCCCCTGAATTTTTAGGAATTTTGGGTGGCGGCCAATTAGGCCGTTTTTTTACTATTGCAGCACAAAAAATGGGATATTCAGTTGTGGTATTCGACCCAGATAAGCAAAGTCCAGCAGGTAAAATAGCTGAAAAACACATATGCAAGCCCTATAGTGACTTAAAAGCTCTCGATGAATTAAAGGCTAGCTGTAATGCAGTTACTACTGAATTTGAAAATGTTCCCGCTGAAACACTGAAGTATCTTGAAAAGGATATTATTGTTCGTCCCAGTTCTAAAGCAATATCTATTGCTCAAAATCGTATTAAAGAAAAAGATTTCCTTAAGAAATGCGGAATCCCTGTTGGGCCCTATGTTGTTATTGATAGTATTGAGTCAATTAATAATATTGATGAAAAACTTAGTATTTTTCCAGGAATCCTTAAAATAGCTGAATTTGGTTATGACGGCAAAGGCCAAATTCATGTTAAAAATAAGACTGAATTAGAAGCTGCATTTAAAACTTTTAATAGTGTGCCATGCACTTTGGAACAAAAACTAAATTTAGAGGGTGAGTTTTCTGTAGTGTTGGCTAGATCTGTTGATGGAGAGGAAATAGTTTATCCGACGTTTTGTAACTCTCATAAATCAGGAATCCTAGAGACTTCTACCATTACTCCTTTGCGCAGAGAAAGTTTGATAGCAAGTTTGAATCGTCAATTTATCCCGTTAACGAGGATAATAGCTCGTGAATTAAATTATATTGGAGTTATAGCGGTAGAGTGGTTTTATGTTAATGATGGATATTGGGTTAATGAAATTGCACCTAGACCTCATAATTCAGGGCACTTATCTATAGATGCATGTGTTTACGATCAATTTGATCAGCAAGTATTAGCTCTTACCGGAAATGATCTAAAAGAAGCAGAGATAGAATTTCCTAATTCAGTAATGTTGAATATTTTGGGGGACTTATGGTTTAGGGACGGTGCTCAAAAGGAACCAAAATTTGAGATGATTGCTGGGCTTGGAGTCAAACTTCACTTATACGGAAAAGCTGAACCTCGTATAGGAAGAAAAATGGGGCACATAACAATACTAGGTTTAAGAGAGGAATCACATGAAGACGTTTTGGACAGATGTGAATCAATAATCAAAATTCTATGGGAAAACTAAAGAGCTTCTAAGATAAGAAGCTCAAAGTAATCACATTGATTTTAATGCAGAATTCAATCTTGACTTATGGCGCGCTGCTTTATTTTTATGAATAATTTTTTTATCAGCAATTTTATCGATAATAGCTACATTTTCATCAAAAGCCTTTTTTGCAACTTTTTTATCACCCAAGAGTATTGCTTTAGTAATTTTTTTTAAAGCAGTTCTTAATGTTGATCGTAGACTAGCGTTATGTATGCGTTGAGTATCATTCTGTCTTGCACGTTTTTTCGTTTGAGCCGTGTTGGCCATATAACATCCTTATGAACTATATTAAATGAGAACGTATTTTATCCATTTTCGCTTATAGATACAAGTATTTGAATACATTTACTTTCCTAAGTTTAGTTGGGGTTAGCATGATAAAATCAAATTAAATATTTTAAAGCTTATTTATGAATCTAATAAAAACATTTGCTAGTGTTGGAGGAATGACTACTATATCTCGTATATTGGGATTTATTAGGGATAGCATTATTGCAAGGATGTTTGGTGTAGGTATCGCAACAGATGCATTCTTTGTAGCATTTAAAATTCCAAACTTATTGAGAAGAATATCTGCTGAGGGCGCATTCACGCAGGCGTTCGTTCCAATTTTAGCTGAATATAAAACTAAAAAATCAAAAGTAGAAGTAAATTATTTAATTAGTAAGGTAGCTACCTTACTAGGTATTTTTCTAGTTTTAATTACTTTTTTAGGAGTTTTTGGAGCGCCTTGGTTAATTTATATTAGCGCTCCAGGATTTATTTCAGACCCTGAAAAATTTAACCTAACAGTTGATTTACTTCAAATAACATTTCCTTATATATTTTTTATATCTTTAGTATCTATGGCAGGCGGAGTATTAAACACCTATGGAAAATTCGCTGTACCCGCATTTACACCGGTTTGGCTTAATGTTTCATTTATTGTCGCAGCACTATATTTTTCAAATTTTTTTGAGGAGCCTGTTAGAGTTTTAGCTTGGGCAGTGTTCTTTGGTGGTGTTTTACAGTTGTTTTTTCAAATTCCTTTTTTAAAGCAAATTGGATGTTTGCCTAAAATTAATTTTGATTTAAAAGATAAGGGGGTATGGAGAATATTAAAGTTAATGGGCCCAGCAATTTTAGGCGTTTCAATAATGCAGATTTCTTTATTAATTAATACTATTTTTGCATCTTTTCTTGCCTCAGGAAGCGTGTCTTGGCTTTATTATGCAGACCGCCTCATGGAATTCCCTGCTGGTGTTCTTGGTGTTGCTCTTAGCACAATTTTACTTCCAAGCCTATCTAAAAGCTTCTCAAAGAAAAAATCAAAAGACTATTCAGATCTTATTAATTGGGGATTAAAATTTGGAATTTTATTAGCAGTACCAGCCGCTACAGCTTTAGCAATTTTAGCGATACCTTTGATATCCACTTTATTTTATTATGGAGCCTTTACAGAAAAAGATATTTTGATGACTCAATACGCATTAACTGCATACAGTGTTGGATTGGTTGGTTTGATTTTAATTAAAATTTTGGCACCGGCATTTTACGCCCAGCAAAATATAAAAACCCCAGTAAAAATTGCTTTATTTACTTTATTTTGTACTCAATTCATGAATTTAATCTTTATCGGCTCCCTTAAGCATGCTGGCTTAGCTTTGGCTATTGGTTTAGGGGCATGTATTAATGCCGGCCTACTTTTCTTTCATTTAAAAAAAGGAGGGTTATTTAAACTAAGTTCTGGCTGGTCGATATTTTTAAGTAAAGTCATTTTTGCAGCTTTTATTATGGCTTTATCTCTATTTTATTTTAAGGGCACGATTGAGTTATGGATGAATTATTCAGCTTTTTCTCGATTTGTACATTTAATAATCTTAATAGTATTCGGTGGGTCTGTATACTTTGCTATTCTTAGGCTTTGTAAAATAGATATTAGTGAGTTTTTTAAGAAAACTATTCAATAAATGCAAATATTTAGACATATCCTTAACTCCGGATCCCATCCTCCTTGTGTTTTAACGATTGGAAATTATGACGGCATACATTTGGGGCACCAAAAGTTAATTAATGAATTATTAATTAAATCAAAGAATAGCCAAATAGATTCTGCAATTATGATTTTTGAGCCACATCCTAGGGAGTTTTTTACCCCAAAAGACGCACCCTCAAGAATAACAAGTCTACGAGAAAAAATTGAATATTTTCAATCAAAAAAAATTGATCGAATTTATGTTGTTAAATTTAATATGGAATTTGCTCAAATGTCTGGCGATCAATTTTTTTTAAAACTTAAAAATAGAATCTCAGCACAGACAATTTTGGTAGGTGAAGATTTTAGATTTGGTAAAAATCGTGAATGTGGGATAACTGACCTACTTGAAAGTGACATAGAAATTATTATTTTAAAAGAATTAAGAATGAACAATAAAAGAGTTTCTAGTACCCACATAAGGGATGCACTGTCTTCCGGCGACTTAGATTTAGCAAATAACTTGCTTGGTAGGCATTATTCTATATCTGGAAAAGTAATTCACGGAGACCAAAGAGGAAGGGAAATGGGTTTTCCGACTGCAAATATTCATATGTTTCATAATCGCCCTCCAATAAAAGGCGTCTTTGCTGTAAAATTGAATGAAAAATTTGGAGTGGCGAACTTAGGAACAAGACCAACAGTAGCAGGAATTTCTAAACTACATCTTGAAGTACATATATTAAATTTTTCTAAAGATTTATATGGCCAGCATGTCCATATAACTTTTTTAAAAAAAATAAGAGATGAAATAAAATTTAATTCAATAGATGCCCTTACAGAGCAAATAAAAAAAGATATTATTAATGCTGAAATTTTTCTGAAAAAATATGACTGATAACAAATATAAATTAAACCTTCCTGATACCGAATTTCCAATGCGGGGCAACCTAGCAAAAAGGGAGCCTAAGTGGGCAAAAGATTGGGTGGAAAAAGACTTTTATAATCAGATTAGGCTTGCCAGAAAAGATAGGCCAAAATATATTCTGCATGATGGACCTCCCTATGCTAACGGTGATATTCATATCGGGCATGCAGTTAATAAAATCTTAAAAGATTTTATTATTAAATCTAAAACTATTGCAGGCTTTGATGCGCCTTATGTTCCTGGGTGGGATTGTCATGGTCTTCCAATCGAACTGGTAGTTGAAAAAGAATATGGTAAAAATATTGATCCAAATAAATTTAGAGAATTATGTCGAGAATATGCATTAATCCAGGTGGAAAAACAGAAAAATGATTTTAAGAGACTGGGTGTTCTTGGGGACTGGGATAATCCTTACCTTACAATAAATTTTGAGACAGAAGCAAATATTGTTAGAGCTCTTGCAAAAATCTATAAGAAAGGACTGTTGTACCAAGGAAATAAACCAGTTCATTGGTGTACTGATTGTGCATCTGCATTAGCTGAAGCAGAAGTTGAATATGAGGATAAACCTTCCCCAGCAATAGATGTTCAATTCGATTGTGCTAACCCAAAAGATCTTGAAAATATTTTTAAAGTCAAGGAAGTAGATAAGGTTTCTGCTATTATTTGGACAACTACACCATGGACATTGCCTGCAAATGAAGCAATTTCAGTCAATCCAAAATTTCAATATGGCTTATATAAATGTAAAAATAATTTCTTTATTATTGCTGAAGAATTAGCTGATATCAGATTTAAGACTTATGGACTATCAGCAACAAAAGTTGCAACCTGTAAAGGCTCTGAGCTAGAAGGTATATTATTCTCGCACCCATTTCTAGAAAAAAGTGTTCCAATTATATGCGGCGGGCATGTCACAACAGAAACAGGTACTGGTTTAGTTCATACTGCACCAGCACATGGGTTAGATGATTATATTGTTGGAATGAAATATAGCTTACCAGTAGAAAATCCGGTCGATGCCAAGGGTAAATTTAAAAATGATATTCTTTTCTTTGCAGGGCTAACTGTATGGGAAGCCAACCCTAAAGTGATAGATATTCTAAAAGGTAAGAAATTATTGGTGCATGAGGAAAAGTTTATTCACAGCTACCCACACTGCTGGCGTCATAGATCTCCAATTATTTTTAGAGCAACATCGCAATGGTTTATTGGGATGGAACATAAATATTCTGATAATATTTCTCTTAGAGAGTTAGCAAAAAAAGCAGTAACCAACACTAAATTTTATCCAGAATGGGGGAAAAAACGTCTTGAATCTATGATTGAAAATAGACCTGATTGGTGTATCTCGAGGCAAAGAAGCTGGGGAGTTCCAATACCAATATTTATTCATAAAGATACTAATGCCCCCCACCCAAATACGCTTAACTTTTTTGAAATTGTTGCTCAAAAGATAGAGAAAGATGGGATCGATGCCTGGTTTAATATTGAGCCCCAATCAATCCTAGGTGATGATGTTGAAAATTATATTAAAATAAATGACACTCTTGATGTTTGGTTTGATTCTGGAACAACTCACGAATCTGTCTTAGAGCAAAGAGACGATTTGGCTTCCCCAGCTGATTTATATCTTGAAGGCTCTGACCAGCATAGAGGATGGTTTCAATCAAGCCTTCTTACAAGTTGTGCAATAAATGGCAAAGCGCCTTACAAGTCTCTTTTGACCCATGGTTTTGTAGTTGATGGCCAGGGATATAAGATGAGTAAATCGAAGGGCAACGTTATCGCACCACAAAAAATAATGGATCAATTTGGTGCTGATATTCTAAGATTATGGGTCGCGACTACGGATTATTCTGGCGAGTTAAATATTTCAAACGAAATTATAAAGCGAGTTGCAGATAGCTATCGAAGAATAAGAAACACACTGAGATTCTTATCAGCAAATTTAGAAGATTTCGATTCAAAGAGTATGTTAATTAATCCAAATGAAATGTTATCAATTGATAGGTATGGATTATATTTAGTTGAGGAACTTCAGAGTAATGTCATAAAAGATTATGAAGCATTCGATTTTTATTTAGCTATGCAAAAGTTTTTATCATTCTGCTCTGAAGATATGGGAGGTTTTTATCTTGATGTATTAAAAGATAGATTATATACAACAGCTGAAAATTCACATGCTAGACGGTCTGCACAAACTGCATTGTTTCACATTACACAATCACTCATAAGGCTTATGGCACCTGTTTTAAGCTTTACTGCTGAAGAATTGTGGAATGTAATAAATAAAGAGAATAAAAGCACTATTTTTATTGAAAGTTGGTATAAATTACCGAGTCATGGCCTTTCTGAAAAAGAGTTAATAGGATGGAGTCATGTTCTTGATGTTAGAGGCTTAGCTAACAAAAAAATAGAGGCACTTAGAGAGCAAGGAGCAGTTGGATCTTCACTTCAAGCTGAATTAAAAATTTTAGCGCCATCTGATATTTATAAAAACTTATCCTTTTTTGATAAAGAACTAAAGTATATTTTTATAGTATCCAATATCGCCCTTGAAGAATCAAAAAATGCTTTAGAAGTTGAGGTAAATGCTAGTAAGAACAATAAGTGTGAGAGGTGTTGGCATTATGTTGCAGATATAGGACAAAATTCTAAACACCCTGAGATATGTAAGAGGTGTATTAGTAACCTTTACGAAAAGGGTGAAAAAAGAAAACATGCTTAAATATTTTTTGTTATCTAGCTTAATTTTTTTTTCCGATCAGTTTACAAAAATACAAGTAATTAAATATATTACTGATGAACAATTCATTAGAGTTAATTCATATTTTTATCTCGTGCATTTTAAAAATTCAGGAGCTGCATTTAGCTTTTTGAGTGACTCAGGCGGGTGGCAAAGATATTTTTTATCAATATTTTCTGCAATAGCATCTGTATATATTATCTTTATGATAAAAAAACATAGAGATGAAATTTATACAGGTTTGGCACTATCTTTAATATTAGGGGGTGCTTTAGGAAATCTATACGATCGAATATCTTTAGGGTATGTAACGGATTTTTTGTATTTTCATTTTAATGATTTTTATTGGCCCGCTTTTAACGTTGCAGATTCAGCCATAAGTATCGGAGCAGCGATATTACTTTATGAGATAATGAAAAAAAAATCATGAGTCAGGATAGATACTCAGAATGAAACAATGTTTTGATGAAATAGCTTTACAAACAGAAGGCCGAGGTCTTTACGATGTAACACCCAAAATTATTGATTGGGTTGATAAACAAGAGATTCAAGACGGGCTCCTTACCTTACTTATTCAACATACATCAGCAAGCCTATTAGTTAATGAAAATTACGATTCTGATGTTCAAAGAGATCTAGAAAATTTTTTTTCTAGATTGGTAAAAGATGGGGATAGCTTATTTACCCACACAATTGAAGGGGACGATGATATGCCTGCTCATATAAGGACCGCTCTAACACAAACCAATCTATCAATCCCTATAAAAAATAAAAAGATGCTACTAGGTCAATGGCAAGGAGTATATGTTTTTGAGCATCGATATAGTGAGTTTTGTAGAAAAGTAAAAATTCACCTGATAGGAGAATAAGTTATTTTAGTGTTGTCCATTTTAGTGGATTAAAGGGTTTACTATTTTTTCTCAACTCATAATAAAGGCCATTGTTTAAATTACCTCCGCTATTTCCTACAATTGCAATAACTGAACCACCTTTTACAATATCGTTAGTCTCTTTAAGCAGAAAAGAATTATTTCCATAGAGACTCATATAGCCTTTACCATGGTCAATTATAATAATATTACCAAATCCTTTAATCAAGTCAGAAAATACAACTTTACCTGATGCAACAGCATAAACATCCATACCCTCTTTTGCTTTTATAAAAAGACCCTTCCATGCAACACCAGTATCTTTTCTTTTAGATTTAAATTTGTGTATTATTTTTCCTTTAACAGGAAGCTTTAGCTTTCCCTTAAGTTTTTTAAAGTCAATTCCATCAAATTTACTATCGGGAATTGATTTATTGTCAGCTTTAATTTTTTTAGATTTTTCTTTGCTGGCGTCAGCTTTAATTTTCTGCATTAACGTTTTAAAAATACTAGTTAATTTTTTTTCATTCCGAATTAGTTTTTGTTTCTTTTTTTTCTGTGTTAATAATTTTTTATTAATTTTCTTTATAACTTTAGCTTTTTCTTTTTTTTGTTTGAGAAGTTTTTTTGCATTTTTTT
>Ga0209192_10000271_pt1 | contig 58237 bp, 57 predicted proteins | sample ArcticOcean_MG_C_11_FD_187433 | JGI IMG/M metagenome (GOLD analysis project Ga0209192, IMG submission 187433) | Marine microbial communities from western Arctic Ocean - ArcticOcean_MG_CB2_154 (SPAdes) (version 2) | ecosystem: Environmental > Aquatic > Marine > Oceanic | place: Arctic Ocean... | reverse complement strand
AGGTGGCTGTACGTTGGTTACTGTACGTTGGTTACTGTACGTTGGTTACTGAAAATGGATGTGGGATAGACAAACAACAAGGCGAAAAAAAAGGACTTAGCGTCCTTTTTTATCTACTGCTTTTCCAAAGCGCCTTTTCTAAAGCGCCTTTTCTAAAGCGCCTTTTCTGGCACTGATTTAACGCCTTTTGGGCAATGGGCCACTTTCCCGGTTGTTACCTGTAAGTGGCTTTCATTGCTCGCCCAGTTGGCTAGCCAATTTCGCTGATATCGCTGACGATTTTGCCAACTAGCCCGTATTCAACAGACTCTTCCGCACTCATCCAATAATCACGTGCGGTATCTTCAGCAACGCTTTCCACAGGTCGGCCTGTTTGAGTTGCAATGATGCCATTGATTCGTTCGCGAGTTTTTACAATCTCCCGCGCATGAATTTGTATATCCGTTGCATCACCACCAAAACCGCCACTGGGTTGGTGAATCAAAAACCGTGTATTTGGCAGAGCAAAACGATTTTCTTTGTCGCTAGCTAGGTAAATGTGCGTAGCAATGCTACCCACCCAACCGGTACCTACAGTTCTTACCACAGGCTTAATAAATCGAATCATATCGAAAATAGTGTCACCAGACTCAACATGACCACCGGGTGAACCAATGTATAAAGTAATTGGATCGTCTGACTCAAAAGCCAGCGCCAGAAGTTTTTCAGCTGTACGTCGGGCAACATCCTGATTGATTTCACCAAACAACGTTAGTGTTCGGTTCTTTATCAACACGTTTTCTAACCTGTTGGAACTCTTGGCTGCTTCCGCCGCTAACTTCTCATCCTGCTCGCTGTCTAACCGTGTCATCGGTTTACTCCATTAAATCTATATCGGACCAATTTCTAATCTTAACTCTAAACCTGTGACATGGGCATCTTTCTCGCGCACTTTGCAAGAACCCCATGTCCGTTCCGGAGTCTAAAAGGAAGCTACTATATAGTGTTCTTATACGCTTTAGTGTAGCTTCATGAGAGCTAATTTTGGGACGAGAGGAGAAATTTCAATGGCACTAGCACCAGAATATCAAGCGATGTTTGATCAATTGGCAGAAAACGGCCCTAGCCCGGGCATATCAGATCTACCGGTGCCTGATGGCAGGAATGTTTATCGCTCTATGCGACCGGTCAACCCAGAACTGCCCGTACATAAAACTGAAGATCTCAGCATTAGCGGACCGCTAGGTGAGATTCCAATACGCGTTTACCACCCTGCCGGAGATGGCCCTTTTGGCGTCCTAGTGTACTTCCACGGCGGCGGCTGGGTGATTGGCGATATCGATACAGCTGACTCTGTATGCAGAGAACTGTCCACTCTGGCTGGTTTAGTGGTGGTATCAGTAGACTACCGCTTAGCACCCGAGCACTTATACCCAGCATCGGTAGTAGATTCCTACGCGGCTGTTTGCTGGGCGGCGGAGAATCGACAACGGCTCAACGGCAATGGCAAAATTGGCGTTGCAGGCGAAAGCGCCGGCGGTACCATTGCTGCTGTCATGAGCCAAATGGCCAGAGATGAGAACGGCCCGACTATTGCTTTTCAATGCCTACTCTATCCGGTCACTGATTATGATCTAAGCCGCGAGTCTTACGCCTTGAATGGTGCGGGTTACTTGCTAGAAACAGCCACAATGAAGTGGTTTTGGGATACCTACTGCCCAGACGAGGCGGCGCGAAAACACCCCAACGCATCGCCAATACAAGCGGAAAGCTTAGCTAACTTGGCACCAGCACTAATCATGACCGCAGAATTTGACCCACTGAGAGATGAAGGTGAAGCCTATGGCGCCGCCATGAATGCGGCAGGCAGTACTGCGGAAGTTGTGCGCTGCGCAGGTCTTGTCCATGACTTTTTCAGCACAGCAGCAGTGTTTGAATGCTCACGGGCACCCTTCCTATCTGCCGTTGAAAAGCTCAAAACTCATCTAAATTGAGCTAGCAGAGTGCACGAGGTCAGGGCCACTACACTGGGAGGGCCCTTGTTCTAGCTACTCTGTGTGCACCCAAGGCCCGAGCATTTTTTTGTAAGGGCAAAGCGCGCACTTTAAGCACCGCTACCAGCGGCTGCTTAAACAACCCGAAAGCCTTACTCAGACCTCACCCCAAACTTCCCAGTAGGAGCCCACTATGCTTTACGTATTAATTTGCCAAGACAAACCCAACAGCAGTGAACTTAGACAAAGTGTGCGACCTAAGCACCTTGAATATCTGGGCACCCAAGAGGTGCGCTTTGCCGGTCCTATGCTTACAGATGACCAAAGCGCAATGGTCGGCTCCATCGTGTTTATCGTCGCCGAGAGTTTGGCAGAGGCCCAAACTATTGCTGACAACGATCCCTATTACCTAGCTGGACTGTTCGAGAACGTGAGCGTTCGCCCATTTAAACAAGCCATACCAGCGGAGTCTTAAGCATGAAAAAAGCAATCGTCAGCGGCGTTGGACCCCTTGAAGGGTTAGGCGCGCAGTTATGTATACGTTTCGCCACAAAGGGCTTACACGTTCTTATTGCAGGTAGAACACAGTCCAAATTGGACAGCGTAGTGGCAGTAATTGAAGCCAGTGGCGGCAGCGCAGAGGCCGTTATCGCAGATTCCACAAGTGAATCCGACACAGTGGCCTTGTTTGATAAAGCCGGCGCTGACTTAGAGGTAGCTATCTACAACACAGGCAACAATACACCCGGACGTATCGCAGATATGTCAGCAGAATTCTTTGAGAACAGTTGGCGGGTATGTTGCTTTGGCGGCTTCCTTTTTGGTCGCGAAGCGGTAAATCGTTTCGCTGGCAACGGTGGCACGCTGCTGTTTACCGGCGCCAGCGCATCACTGCGAGGCAGAGAGAATTTCGGCGCTTTCAACTCTTCGAAAGGCGCTTTGCGCAATTTGGCGCAAGCCATGGCCAAAGAGTACGGGCGCGACGGCGTGCACGTGGGACATGTGGTTATAGATGGCCCTATAGGCGGCGAAAAAATTAAGAAAAATCTACCCGAATACGCTGAGAAATTAGGCGAACAGGGCATGATTTCCATAGACGGCATCGTAGATGGCTACGACTATCTATACAGCCAACCGAAACGCGCCTGGACCTTTGAAATAGACGTGCGAACGTCAGTAGAAAAATGGTAGCGCTAGGCTAAGCAAAAATAGATATACAAAAACGGATCGAAGAGAGCAAAGAAGGGGAATAAAAAGTTAGGGAACCAACCGGCTCCCAAACTTTAGACTGCGCTGAATTTAGTTCGGACTAATCTACTCGTGCAGCCGCATAACCAGATAGAACAACCACGCCGTCTTGATTGGTGGTTTCAACTTTAAGATTCACAATACCATCAGTTACGTCTTCGACAGTTGCTGTTGAATTCAAAGAATCTCCAGGCCATACCTGGCTTGTGAAGCGCACACCGAATTTGGTCAATCGACCATCGCCTACATAGTTTGTAAGCATGGTTCCGGTCATGCCCATTGTGAGCATGCCGTGGGCAAAAACCGAGGGGTATCCCGCCAGCTCTTTGGTGAACTTCTCATCGGTATGTACTGGGTTGTAGTCGCCTGACGCCCCTGCATACATGACGATCTGAGTACGTTTTAAATCCTCTACCAGAGACTCCGTATAGGTGTCACCGGCATTCAAATTGCTTGCTGAAAGTGCCATATAATTTCTCCCTATTGGTCTACTGGTCGTTCGGTTCTGACGCCCACGCCACGCGCAGTAATCACTAACTCACCATTTTGGTCATGGTATTCGGTGATGGTTTCAGAAAAAATCAGCTTGCCCGAGCGCTTACCTTCTTTTTCCCAACCGTCACCTTGCTTGACTGTTGCGGTGAGCACGTCACCGGGGCCAATGTGTCGATGGTATTCGAAGTGTTGTTCGGCGTGTAAGCCGCCACCGCCACCACCGCCGCCACTGCTGGGTTCTTTTTTAACACCAGTAGCTTCCTTACCTGAACCAAACCAGTCGGCACCAGGCTTAGGACGCAAAAAATAATCTGGGTCAAATTGTGCACTTGACTGAGCAAAAGTTGGTGGCGCAATAACACCGCCTGGCTCAGTGCCTTTTGCGTATTCATCATCATAATAAATTTGGTTGTCGTCACCGACAGATCGGGCAAACATCATGATATGACTGCCTTCTACTGGGAACTTATCTACGGCCATTTTTCTCCCCTACTGGACATTTAATGAAGACCTGAGTATCCACCAGGAAGCACTTCAGGCACAAGCCCCGGAACACAGATGTGTTAAACACAGTCTATTTGCGTGCTATTTGCCTTTGAATTCAGGCTTTCTTTTCTCCAAAAACGCACTAATGCCTTCGGCTTTGTCCTCAGTTTGAACCAGTGCACCTTGAGCATATTTTTCAAACATCAATGCGCCGGCAAGACTAGCTTCCATACCGAAATGCACCATTGCCTTCATCGTACGCGGCACAAAGGGTGCAAAGCTCGCTAAGTGCTCTGCCATGCGCGTGGCCTCGGCAATGAGTTCTTCGGACTCAACTAAACGGGTTACTAAGCCAATCTGCAAAGCACGCTCAGCGCCCATAGGCTCGCCCATCAACAACATTTCCATACCCCAACCGCGACCAACAATGCGCGGCAGGCGGGCTGTAGCGCCACCACCGGGAATAATGCCCAGCTTGCCTTCCGGTGTGGCAAACTTGGATTTTGGTGTGGCTATACGCAAATCACAGCCAAGGGCAACTTCCAATCCGCCACCCATGCAAATGCCATCAATAGCCGCAATGGTCGGCTTTGGGGTTCGTTCCAACTTTTCTGCCAACCCTTGGACGATAGGTTCCAAGGCTTTTTTGAAATCCCTATGAATGACTTCAGATAGATCAGAGCCCGCCGCAAAGGCTTTACCCCCGGCACCAGTTATCGTAATGGCGCGAACGTCATCATCCCAGGCGGCTGCATCTACGGCGGTGTGTAGGTCATCTAGAGTAGCTAGAGAAATGGCGTTGTGTTTTTCCGCTCGATTAATAGTAATTAATGCCATTGGGCCACGAACTTCATATAAAACATTTTCTAGTTGCATAAATTCCTTCACTTCACTTATCTAAAGGCAGCTATCCTTGATGAAAGATGGAAAAGACGCAAGCGCCGACGAGAGCAATATCCCCAACAGTAGTCGGTGCAAATGCGACCGGTGAGAAATAGGTGGCCAAGATAGTGAGGGATAGAGTGAGGGGATACAGTGGAAATACATTTGCCAACTAACGACAAGAAAAGTTTGATAGGGCAAAAAAAGAAAACCGCCGGCCTGGAGAGAAAGCCGGCGGTTTAAGAGTCGATCTCGGTGCTTGTTTGTGATGTTTTAACTACTCTCAATCTATGAACTGGCCTGCTTTAAAACCAGCTCAAAGAGAGCATTTACAACCTCACCCGAGATCTAAGGGGAGAGACGTTGTCCGAAGACAACAACCCTAATATCACCTAATAGGGTTTCTGAACAATTTCTCAACCAAAAAGGTTTGTGACATTTTGTATCATTGAGTAATTACCTAAAAAAGCGGGGTTGGGCAAATCAGGCCCAAAGCTCAGGCGCAACTTTTGTGTGGAGCTACGCAAAAAAGTCACAACAACCGCCAAAACGTGAACTGAAAAGATCTTGAGGGTACTCAGCTATGACCGGACTTTGGCTACACTGCTGAAAAAAAACCTAAGAATAGCCGTTTGATACGGCGAACTAATCTACCGGGGTAGCATATATCAGGGTGAATTTTGCGCCGCCAGTTAAAGCATCATCAATTTCAATCTGCCAGCCGTGGGCTTGGCACAATTGCTGAACAATGGCTAATCCAAGGCCGCTACCTCCGGTTGTAACACTGCGGGATGTTTCAAGGCGAAAGAAAGGTTGGAAAATTTCGACCCGTGACTCTTTTGCAATACCCGGACCATTGTCTGAGACTGCAATTTCTCCAGAGGAAATATGAACAGCCACTTCACCACCGTGATTAATGCCATTTGAGACCAAATTGGTCAGCACGCGAGCGAAGGCATTAGGCGCGACCAATACTTTTGAGGTGGGTGGAATGTCTGTGGAGACAGTGATGCCATGATCGTAAGTGGCAACAATGCCTTTGACGAATTCAACAACAGCAATTTCTTGAGCAAGTTCACCAGTGCCCTTAGCAAAATGTAGGGCATCTCTAATCAGCTCATCCATAGTCTCGAGGTTGCTTTCAAAACGGGCTACCAGCTTGGCGTCAACCGAAGTTGGTAACAGTGCTAAGGCTAAACGCATTCTCGTCAACGGCGTTCGCAGGTCGTGAGATATACCCGCCATTAACGTCGTTCTATTGGCAAGTAACAATGAAATCTCGCTGGCCATAGTATTGAAATTGCGTGCCAGTGAGACCAACTCCCGAGGGCCGGTTTCAGGCAGCGGTTCAATATCTTCAATGCCGCGAAACTGCTCCGCCTGGTTAGCTACTTTTACCAATGGTCTTGCAATACGTCGAACAATCAACAATGAAGTCAAAAAAACGATTGCTGCGCCAAGCCCGAAGATAACAATAGCCACGTAAAGCAACTGAACATCTCGACGATCTGGAGACAGACCAACCTGTAGATCATAATCACCCATAGGCACCACAACCCAGACTAGGTCATCGCCGTCCAACATCCGCACGTCCATATCTAAGCGATCTCGCAACTTCCGTTGCAGTAGTGCGGTATAAGGCAAAAAACGATCTAGGACAGGTAAGTCCATAATCGCTTCACTGATAATCAGGTCGTGGTTTTGCGCTAATTCTAGCTCAAAGTATGGCCGGGCAGCCGGGGGTAACTCTACCCAAGTTTGGCAAGACAAAACCAGTAATGCTGCTTCATCATCAGCTGAGCGCTCAGCGATAGGGTCAATAACAAAGGCATACAGAGCAATAGTTGAAACCACAACCATAAGCGTGCTGCTAAAACCAAGTGTTAAGTTAGTGCGCCCTAGTAATGACGAAGGACCATTCAAAATCGAGCGGTAAGAGCCGTTACGAGTGATCATTTAGTGGTCTTCCGATCTCCGCCAATGCTGGCGCCGAGGAACGCGATCAACTTAAGTTACTTAGGTTCAATCTGATCACTATTGGCACCAAGATTATCATTACTCCCCGCCCCTGAGTTAGGGCAGAACATATAACCTTTGCCCCAAATTGTTTTGATATAGGCAGGTTTGGCTGGGTCGTTTTCTAACTTAGAACGTAATCTGGTCACCCTTACATCGATAGATCGATCGAAGGGCGAGCGTTCCGCTCCTGTTAACAAATCTAATATTCGATCGCGGTGCAATACCTTGTTTGGGTTAGATACCAAAATGGCCAGCAAATCGAATTCTCCAGAGGTCAAAGGAATCAATACACCTTGGCTGCTCAAACTATGGGAAGAAAGGTCCAAGCAAAAAGGGCCAAAAACCATTTCTTTGTTGGCATCATCTTCTATTACTGGCGTCTTACTGGCGCGCCGCAACACCGCCCTAACTCTGGCTAGTAATTCACGAGGATTAAAAGGTTTCGGCAAGTAATCGTCTGCCCCTACCTCTAGGCCAACAATTCGATCTACCTCATCGCCTTGAGCTGAGACAATAATAATGGGCAAGTCGTTACGCTTTTTCAGCCGCTGTGCAATGGACAATCCATGCTCACCAGGCAACATCAAATCCAAAATCAGAAGGTCCACATCGTGGTCGCTGAGGTAAGTATCCATCTCTTCGCCAGAAGCTACTGTGGCGACATGAAAGCCTTGCTGCTGCAAATACTCTTGGGTTAATTCACGAATCTCTGGATCATCGTCTACAACCAATAGGCGTTCTAGCTCGGTACTTTCTTCAGTGGCCATCGCTACTCAGCGCCTCTTTTTTTGTTGCAGATCTTGTTGCAGATCTTGTTGCGGATCATATTTGGGGTCCTGTTTAGATTCTTTACTGGCATCTTGATTAGCGTCTAGATCAGAGTTTTGTTTATCATTTGGTGCGTTCTTTGGCGCTAATGAAGCGCTGATTTGCTGAGCATTTTGCGACGCCGGTGTAGCGGTTAATTGTCTTTCCGCAGCGTCCGCGTCGCGACGACCGAACCCGGCACCAAACCTCACTGTTGCTCTAAACACCTGTCGCCCGGTCTTCTGCTCGGACGCATCGCCACCTGTAGATTTGCTCGAACCGGCAGCAACGGATAAATCCCCACGCTCACCGGTAGCCGTTTGCAGCTGCATGCTAGGCAACCGAATACTTGCAGCAGAACCATTGATTGATCTATTTCTCAGTTCTTCAAGCGGCACCGGCGTCACGGTGCTTTGCGTCACCCGAGTTCCGTCAGGCAGGGTGCGCGTGACTTTAGCGGTAATAACCACGGTGCCTTGCTGTTGACGCGGGATAGATTGCCCGTATCTATATTGCCTCTGAGCGCGACTCAGACCAACCTCTATATCCGATTGACCACTTTGCTTCTGCCCCTTGTTGGGTAAAAAAGATTGCGCCCGGGCCTTGCTCATACGAACACGAACTTCAGCCAGTAAATCTCGGCGCTGAGCCGGATTTAGATGGGGCCAACGGCGTACAAGTTGGTTAATTTCAGGATCTGTCTTATCGCTAAGATCCCAGACGGTGTTTTTATCAAACTGGGAGGTATTGGTCGATTGGGCGGGAACTTCTGACGCCTGGTTAGGTTGCTCATCCAAGACAGCTGCAGCATTTTTTGCTTCAGGAGTGGACGCAGGAGAAGAGATTGCCAAGGCTGGCCAGAAAAAACTTAAAGAAATGCACAACACTCGACAAATTGTGCTGATAAAAGGTATTTGCTTTTCGTTCAACAAAATCATTTAAAGACGATACACCTAAGGCATTTCTACTAATAACGACTTCTATTATGAAAACGCCCTGTTACTACGGAATTTCCAGGGCGTTTCAATTTGTTTCAACGGCGGTTTTTACCACCGCCGCTGTAAACCTCCGGCAGGTTCGTCTGTCTGAAACGAGCGAAAAATGCCGGAGTAAGGTCAGCCAGATATTATGCTACTTCGAACAATCCAGCGGCACCCTGTCCACCACCAATACACATGGTCACAACACCGTACTTTTGCTTGCGGCGCTTAAGCTCACGCAAAACAACACCAGTAGTACGCGAACCGGTCATGCCAAATGGGTGTCCGATTGAAATACTGCCGCCAGTCACATTGTACTTGTCGTTGTCAATTTCAAGCGCATCGCGACAGTACAGGCACTGAGAAGCAAATGCTTCGTTCAATTCCCACAAATCGATGTCATTGATTGATAGACCAGCGTTCTTCAACAAACGTGGAATAGCAAATACTGGACCAATACCCATTTCGTCAGGCTCACAACCAGCGACGGTGAAACCACGGTAAATACCGATTGGCTCAATACCCAGCTGGGCAGCGCGTTCAGCACTCATCAACATAGTCATTGAAGCACCATCGGACAACTGCGAAGAGTTACCTGCTGTTACAGAACCATCTTCTTCGAATGCTGGCGCTAGTGATGCCAAGCCTTCAAGCGTGGTATTAGGACGGTTACATTCGTCCTGATCAACCCAAACAGTTTCATGAGTTTCTTCGCCAGTTTCTTTGTTGACTTTAAGCATTGTGGCATTCATACCAACGATCTCTTCAGCAATCTTGCCTGAAGCAACAGCCGCTGCGTAACGAATTTGGCTTTGTAATGCGTACTCGTCCTGCATTTCACGAGTAACATTATAACGACGTGCAACAACCTCAGCTGTATTACCCATAGCCATGAAAATCTCTGGCTTTTCTTCCATCAAGCGCTTGTTTTGCTTGGACTTGCCAGCTTCTTGACGTGTGCGCATTGAAATTGAATCAACACCGCCAGCAATCATTACTTCGGATTGACCTGAAGCGATCTGATTTGCAGCCATAGCAATTGATTGCAGGCCTGAAGAACAAAAACGGTTAATTGAAACGCCAGCAGCGCTTACAGGTAGCTTTGACAGAATTACTGCAAGACGAGCTAGGTTGCCATCTTGTTCGCCTGTGTGAGTCGCAGCGCCAACAATGACGTCTTCTACTTCATCAGCCCCGATCTTTGGATTGCGATCTAAAAGTGAATCGATGCAATGCGCCAAAAGATCATCTGATCGAGTTAAGTTAAAGCTTCCGCGGAAGGCTTTGGTTAAGCCTGTGCGCACACTATCGACAATTACTACGTCTCTCATAGTTTCTTCCCTTTATGGATTAATTTATCTCGTTGCGTAGCTATCGCTACTTCCTGAACCACAGCCCTAGCATTTACATAACTTCTTGCCGCTCGGTCACATCTTGTGTCCGATGGGCCTGCTTACCGGCTAGATTTAGAAGAAGACACACTACCAAAATGGAATGGTCTCCAACTCAAACAGTATCAAGTTCCCCGAGCCTGAATGTTAACCAGATCACAGCCGCAAAGCCAATGCCCGTTTGCGCCACAGCCAACCTAAGTTAGTATCGCTCTCGGTAACGAAACAACAGGAAACTAAAATGACAGACTTCCACAACATCAAGATGCTCGACATCCAAGGCTCTGAAGTGAATTTTGCAGACTACACAGGCAAAACTTGCTTGATAGTCAACGTCGCCAGTCGCTGAGGATTAACATCACAGTACGCCGGGTTGCGTACTCTACAAGAACAATTTGCCGACCATCCTTTCGAAGTTTTAGCCTTTCCATGCAACCAATTTGGTGCACAGGAACCAGGTAGCAACGAAGAAATACTTGAGTTTGCACAAACAAAATACGACGTTAACTTTCAGATGTTCAGCAAAATTGAAGTTAATGGTGCTAATGCATGCGAGCTTTATCAATTTCTCAAGAACGAGAAGGCAGACGAAGACGGTAATGCTGACATAACGTGGAACTTTGCAAAGTTTCTAGTTAACAAAGACGGTGAGGTTGTTGAGCGTTTTAGTCCGAAAACCGCGCCGGAAGAGCTGACAGAGGTGATTTTGGGCTCTATCTAGTATTGCCTGGTCTCTGTTTGACGAACCAAACAGAGACTGGTGATTTGTTTTTTCAGCCCCTCTAGAACCTAGGTTAAGAAAAAGCGAGTAATACCTCTGGGTTAAGCTATATCTTTTATGCATTCGAGTTCTAGCAAATGCAGGCGCTGCAACGAAATGTACAAACTGCCCTTGCTACGGCAACCCCGCATCTCCTCACACTTAACTCATAATATTGAACACCTACCGCCTGATCTAGCTGTAGAAGTCGTTGCTTCCAACCTTTGCCTAATCACGGTTTCCTGATTCCCACGATTAGGCATGACTTCACTCGAAGCACGCCACGTCGGCAAGGAATTCCCTCTATAATTGGGATTTTTTGGTCGCCAGCGAAAAAAACCAGTCGCGTTATCAAGCTCTCCAACCTCCCTAATATAACCCCTTGGAATAGCTTTAACTGTGAGCAACTCTGTTTCGTCAGCATTGAAGCCTTGATAATAACGTCTATACCCTTGAGGTGTTCTCGTCGCCTTCAACGTCGGCCTAGTATCAAAGGTATTTGGCGGAACTTTTACTTTATATAAGTAAAATTTTTCCCCTTCGTTATGGTGCTCGTTCTGCAGTTTCCGAGCCCACTCAAAACTATTTGACGAAGAGATATATGCGCTTTGGTAGTAATTCGCCTCCCCCAAGTGTTTGTCAATGTCGAACACACTCCCCCAAGAGGTAAAGCCTTCCTCAAATATTTGGGCCGGCGCGCGGGTATCTAAACGATAGAGAAACTCCTGAGGCGCTGCATAAACCGAGGAAAACATTAGCAATAACGCATAACCCGCCAATATTTTAACGTATAACAGTGGATTTCTTTTCATAATAAGCTCTTCAATTTCCTATTTTACAAATTAGTTACAACTTAAGGTTTTACTTTGCAATGTCGCTTCTTCCGAGAGCGCTGCGCCTTCGGAAACCTCAGCGCCAACAAATCGTTCCGCCAGACTCTCCGCTTCTGAAACCGCTGTGTAATAGATATCTGAAAGAATATCCTCCGCGATTCCCATGTAGGACGAAAATTCCATATAGGTAGCAAGCAAACCGGATAAAAATTCAACCAGCCGAATACCATTGCCGGGCGCTTTCCCATGATGGAGAACGTTCGCCAAAATAATTTCTACTCTAGACGCAAGGGTCTCTGATTCAGTTTGCTTAGTTTGGTGAAGACAGTTGACTATAAGTTCATACCCAGTCGAAGAGGCGTAGCAGGCATCTTTCTCAACATTAAATAAATAACCATTTGGCTCGGTGATGCCAACATAGTATTTGGTCAAAACCGCGGCTCTTAACCAAGGGCTATAACCAAACTCCGCTGATGGCACATGGATTTTGGAATAGGTCTCAATAATATTGATGGCAGCAGCGTACATTTTGTCCGGGTTTTGACTATTCGCTTTGTAATAGGCAATAGCTACATCACGACCAAACCATTGTTCTAACAATTCCAAGCCTGTGACGATCACAGCTTTATGGGCAGGCCAATTTCCACTAGGCGTCAAACGATAGTAGATTGATTGCCCAATAAATTGCGCCTGCCAATTATCACGAATATCCGACTCAATGACACTGCCTGTTATGTAGTCATTCACTGACGGCCAATAATCCAAATTAACGAATCCACTGGGAGGACGAGAAGTGCGACTGGTAAGCGGGTCGGCAGTCCGAATCATTATCTCTTTTAGCCAGTTTGTAGATATTCTACTATTGCTGTACCAGAGGCCATGAGCATAGGGTAGTTTGCTGACCTCAATATCCCCAAGATACTTACGGCCCTTTTTCAAGTCAGCCAGCAAAGCTTTGAAGTCACGAAATTTGCTATGTTGGCTCAAGGAATCATGGACAACAAGGTATGCTTGGAACAACAAATAAGGGTAGACACCTTTGGCTTTGTAAAAAGCGTCGGCTGCCGCCCTCTGACCTTCAGTGCCTAACGAACCGCTCCCGGCTACATGTGTGAAATCTAAATGTTTGTAAAACTCTAACACTAGGCTGCGCGCAGTGACGTCATCTGCTGAACGAGACAAGCTAACCGCCTGGTTGCGAATTGCATCAATGAATGCAATCAACGGCTCGTCGACAACTTTTCCATATTTGCTTGTCCAATCGGCTAAGGAAGAACCATAATTCCCCAAATCTGCCTCTGTATTAATACCTAACCACGATGTATCACTGGGGTATAGAGCAAGCGCAACCTGACTATTTCGATAAAAATCTCGGGTAAATGCAACTCTGATCAACTGCGAGCGTAATTGTGCTTGCCTACTTATAAGGTACTTTGCTTCTTCGCCTTCCTGATCAATTTCTCTACCGCTCAGGACCAATGCAATTTTCTCAATATCTAGACTCCACGAAGCCATTAGATCTGTTGCTGAAATCCAATCCCACTTTTGCCTATCAATATTACTGTTACAACTATATTGTTGTACCACAGAAATTCCAGTCACTGAATCTTTTTCACGAACTTCTAGGCAGGCTCCTCCAGTAGTATGTCCGGGCTTAATTAAACCAGGGAAGTTTCGCGTAAAGACCTGATTATTTCCCCCATTACAAGACCATTGATACAGCGATCTAGTATTCCAGCGTGCACTGCCTGGAATATCCATACACAGCCTGCTGTACAAATTTCTCAGTTCGCGTCCGTCATTAGCATAATACCAAAACAAATCATCTCGGATTTTGTCAGGTGCCGCTAGCCCTCCACAATCTACAGCGGCCAGACTCTGTCTGGTACTGTCTTTCTTTGCCGTAGGCGTCTTCCCGGTCGCAATACATTGTTTCGTTTCGCGATTACGCAAAATGTAGATATCGTCAGCTGGTTGCGAAATTTTATCCTGCCGCACATTTAGCGCATAGACATCTGAGTTCGCTGCTTGGAGTTCAAAGCGTTGATTGCGTTTATCGACCCCGCCTTTGCAGCTATACATAATCGTTTTAGCGTTATCTCTGTAATTATCTCCCGCAACATCTATGCAATAATCCTCGAGTGCGGGTTGAGCGTTCCGAATCTGATTATTAAGACGAGAATAAAACCACCGCTGGTTTTCTCTAGCTGCATGATCAACAGACTTGCATCCCCACTGAATAATTTCGGTTAGCGAATAACCTGCGGCATCCATACACAACCCAGACTGTAAGTTTTTGTACTGCTGGGTTTCTGGAATAAACTCCCAAACAAAATCAGCGCCACCTGAGGTTGGGCAGGTTTTTTGTATGATCGGCGCGCCTTCGTTTCCGTTTGCAGCAAACCCGGGCTTCGGCGTTAAGCATTTACCCGAATGCATAGCCACAATGCGGACATAGGTTTTACCCGGATCGATGGCCGAAAACGCATACCCGCTATACAGCAGAGAAAACAATAAAAGAAAAACGGTTTTATTCAGCATGACAATTTTGGCCTAATAATTAATCAAAATTACTTAATAAACAGCGGCATTTTCCACGCGCAATTCCAACCTGCCCAAGCTTGATAAATAATTCGCTTTCTAATTATCGAATTCTCACCAAATTCAGCAAAAGGACTCGCGCAAACATCAATAATGTTACTAAAGAAATATGACCTTGCCGTTCTTAGACAGAAAACCAGCAATCCCTCATACATTTCTTATCGAACCGCTCAACGGTCTTAAACTAACGACTAAAAGGGGGGGGCAGACATGCATCGAAACAACAGCTACTCTCACAAGAAGCAATTTACTCTTAAAAAATCTTATTAGTGACGCTCACAATTAATTTTCCAGCGTGTCAAAGGCATTGAGAAAACTGAAACTTAAATTCATGACAACGAGTATTGGTCGTTGCAATATACAAACTCAACTGCGACAGTTCTTTCTAGCCGAGGACTAACTGACACTGCCGCCATACAACTTATGAAAGTTTTTATTCCAATAGCGAATCGTCGATTGACAACTAACTACTGAGATTGGGGGGATTAGAAAGTTCATTGATTAGCATCTGGGCCACTGCGATTTTAGAAAGCGTTAGCTGCAATTCGCTGCTAGAGTGCTATGCATCATTTAAAAAATCAGTTTCGAATGTTCCACATAGCCTTGCATTTTGTTGTCCCTGCCATTGTTGCTTTACAGTTTTTTCGCCAGCGCTGGCAAATGGCCTACCTAATACTTATGGCCACTATGTTAGTGGATCTTGACCATCTATTAGCCGAACCTATTTATGAAGCCAGTCGTTGCAGTATTGGTTTCCACCCGCTGCACCAGCCGTGGTTTATAGCGCTTTACCTTGCCCTGTGTTTTGTGCCCAAAACCCGCCTTATCGGGCTGGGACTGATGATCCATATGGTTCTGGATTCTATTAACTGCCAAGTCACCAATGGCATATGGATTAACTAACCCCCTTAAAGCTTTCGCCCGAGGCGTTTTTCAATCTCGCGCCTCTCCCAATCCGGGCCAAGCCAAGGCACCAAATCAAACACTTCCATCGCGTGGGTTGCCAAACCAACGCCCCAACCCATGATTACCCAAAGTACCCACCAGTAATCCACCTCCATTGACGCGTTAAGCAAGGTCAATGCAGTAATAACGATCACAAAGCTCGCTAGGTGACCATAGAAACTCTTGATCTCCTTTACCTGCTCAATAACCCTGTACTCGTCGTTTGAAATGTTCAGCTGTTTGTCCATGCTACGCTCCTGCTGCTCGCGCAGCGCTTGAAAGTTAACTTCAAATACCGAAGCAAGAGACTTGTAGGTTTCCACACCAGCGCTGTCGCCTTTTTCCAAGCGTTGAATGGTCCTTACGCTGAGATCGCATAGTTCAGCAAGCTGTTCTTGGGACCACCCCCGTTGCAACCTCAACTTACGAATGATCATTCTTCCTCCCTCTCTTCGCTGAGCAAATAGTGTGGTCTACGCCACGGAGCAGACCACGACAATAACGTGACAGACACCTGACAATGCAGTGCCAACTAAGTTTGCAGCGGCACTTAACACGGCTGTCAATCACAGCCAACGGAATATAAATGGCCAAGCAAGCCAATATCATAATTTATTTGGGCTTACTTACTTCTCGCTGCGCGCAAACGGCAGCAACTTCTAATCAACGGCAGGTCAAGACAGCGCCCACTGTTTTTTTGCGTTCAGAACATTAACTCAACGCCTTTGTGACACAGTTTAGGCACGCGCAAATTTGGCTGCAGCCAAGCAGCGCCAGCAGAAAAAATGCGCAAAAGAACGTCAAATGCGAAAGAAGAAGTTTAAGAAAAAAACTCTTACACTGGATGTCTTAAAAATTAGGGACAGACAACGATGACGATTTTGGTCGACAAACTTTTTTTTGGCGAAGGCCCACGCTGGCGTGACGAAAAACTTTGGTTTTCTGATATGCATGGGCAAAAAGTACATACGGTAGATGTGCATGGCAATTTGCAGACCGTTGTCGAACTAGCCGACGATCAACCTTCCGGCCTCGGCTGGCTTCCTAACGGTGATTTGTTGATCGTGGCCATGACAAAAAAACAAGTTTTGCGCTTCGACGGCAGCGAGCTTAGCGTCCACGCCGACCTTGCATCTTTAGCCAGCCACTACTGCAACGATATGGTGGTCGACCACGTTGGCCGTGCCTACGTAGGTAACTTCGGTTTCGACATTCACAATGGCGCAGAGCAAACTACCGCCGAACTGATCTGCGTAGAAATCGATGGCAGCGCCCGTTGTGTAGACAATAATTTGATATTTCCAAATGGCGCAGTGATCACCCCGGATAATAAAACGCTCATAGTTGCAGAGACTTTTGCCGGCAGACTCACAGCCTTTGATATTTTGGCTACTGGAGACCTAACCAACAAAAGAACCTGGGCAGAACTGCCGCAGGGCGCAGTGCCTGACGGCATTTGTCTAGACGCTGGCGGCGGCATATGGAGCGCCTCACCGACGTCAAATAATTGCATCAGACAAGTCGAAGGCGGCGAAGTGACCCACAACATAGAACTTGAACGAGGCGCATTTGCCTGCATGATTGGTGGCGACAACCTCTATATACTGACGTCAACGGTTTCAACCCCAGCAGAGTGCAGAGCAAATCAAGACGCGCGGATAGAAGTCTATCCAGCGCCATTTCCAGCTGCAGGATTACCTTAAATCACTTGCTGCCATCATCTGCTTAATAAGTCTGAGTGACCAAAAACAATAATTTGAGATAAGACATGACTGATATTTTTGAAAACTATTCCTCCCCGTGGTTAAACGAAGAACTTTTGGTACTGCGCGATGCTGCAAGAAAATTCTTCACAACTGAACTCGGCCCCCATCAGGCACGTTGGGAGGAACAAGGAATGGTCGACAGAGATGCTTGGACAAAAACCGGCGCAGCAGGTTTTTTGCTCGCGGAAATGCCAGTGGAATACGGCGGCGGCGGCGGCGACTATCGCCATGAAACTGTTATTCTAGAAGAACAATTGCGCGCTGGAGCATCAGGATTAGGTAGCCAGGTGCATAGCCAAATTGTTGCCCCATATTTCCTAAACTACGGCACCGAAGAGCAAAAGCAAAAGTGGTTGCCAAAAATGGCCACTGGCGAGAGCGTTGGCGCCATTGCCATGACCGAACCTAATACCGGTTCAGATTTACAAGGCGTGCGCACCACTGCCATCCGCGATGGAGACGAGTATGTCATCAACGGTTCAAAAACCTATATCAGCAACGGTCAACATTGCGATTTGGTTATTGTGGTGGCAAAAACAGATCCCACTCAGGGTGCAAAAGGCATTAGCCTAATTGTTGTTGAAGCCAATAGGCCTGGATTCCAGCGCGGCCGAAACTTGAAGAAAATGGGTCAAGCCGCAGCCGACACGTCGGAACTGTTTTTTGCCGATTGCCGTGTACCCGTCGGTAATTGCCTTGGCGAAGAAGGCAGAGGTTTTGTGCAATTGATGCAACAACTGCCTCAAGAACGTCTAAATATTGCCCAAGCCGCAGTAGTGGAAATCGAACGTGCAATTGCTATGACCATCGATTTTGTAAAGCAGCGCAAAGCTTTTGGTCAACGTGTACTGGACTTTCAAAATACCAAATTTAAATTGGCTGAATGCAAAACCGAGGCGCTTATCGCCCGAACTTTTGTTGACCAATGTCTGGTTAAGCATATGGCTGGCGAGTTAGATGCATCTACTGCTTCAATGGCCAAGTACTGGTGTACTGATAAGCAAAATCAAATAATCGATACATGCCTACAGTTGCATGGCGGTGCTGGCTATATGGAAGAGTACCCAATCTCAGGCATGTATAAAGATGCACGAGTGCAGTCTATTTACGGCGGCACCAACGAGATCATGAAAGAATTGATTAGTCGGACGCTCGATACTTAGGCCATTAACAGAAGAAAAAATCAGCACAAGGCGCCCCACCAACAGGGCGTCGTGACAACTTCGTATAGCTACTTAATTCACAGCAAACAACGCGGACATGCCAATGACCCTTTCTAACAGCTTTACTAGATTCAATCAGCTTCACTTATGCACTATCGCAGGCCTACTGATTAGCAGCTTAGGCTTTACTGCAAATGCTCAAGCACAATGGCAGTTAATTAATGAGTCTTCTCAACTCAATTTCGTTTCCACCAAGGCTACGCACATTGCGGAAGCACATACGTTCACCAAGCTACAAGGCAGTGTAAGTGATGCTGGTAAAACAACGCTCACCATTGATTTAGCCAGTGTCGAAACAATGATCCCAATTCGAAACCAACGTATGGGGGCTATGCTGTTTGAGATTGCGACTTTTCCCACCGCAGAGTTTAGCGCCCAGATTGACCTTGGGACACTAAACCAACTGAATGTTGGTGCAATGCAAGATATGCTTCTAAAAGGTGAACTGTCGCTGCGCTCTACAACCATCCCACTAAGCGCTAACGTCAGAGTTACTAAGTTAGAAGGTAACCGCGTGCAAGTTCAAACGCTTAAACCCATTATCCTCAACGCCAACTCCTTGAGCGTAGTTGAAGGCATAGAAAAACTGCGTAATGTCGCCGGCCTACCCTCCATCAGCCATAGCGTGCCGGTAACTTTTAGCCTGATATTCCGGCAGTAACAACCCACTCTCGCAGACACTTAACGGCCGTCTTAAAATAGCCTGTTCACAGCAACAGGCTTGTCTTAAGGCTTGTCTTAAGGCTTGGCATAAGGCTTGGCATAAGGCTTGGCATAAGCAGTTACTGCACATTAGCCTAATCTCCCTATAATACCCCTCCCCTGTAACGGCTTACCTATGTACACCTACTGGAAATTCTATTGGCCGCTGGCGTTAACCGGTATAGGCATGGTGCTATCGCTGCAATTCCAAAATGCAACTTTGGCCAGGTACCCGGAAGCGGTCACAGAACTTGCGGTACTTGCATTAGCCTACGGCGTATTCGGCACCTTCAATGCAGGTATGCAATTCATTGCCCAACTGTCTAATGTCTATGCTCGCAGCCCGGTTGCCACCCAACGTTCATGGCTGTTTGTGCTCATCATTAGTTTTTGCATCATGCTGCCACTGGCGTTTATTGCATTCACAGAGATTGGCGCACAGCTCATCGCCTTTATCTTCAGCATCGAGGCACCCATTGTCGCTCGCGTAACCCATTACCTTGCGCTGTTGTGTCCGCTCATAGTACTTAACGGTCAGCGTCACTATTACTCTGGATTACTTGTGCAGTCTCGCCTCACTGGTTGGATGACTATTTTCAATTTCATTTATTTGGCTACTGTTATCGTCGCGTTGCTACTAGGTTTTGCCGCCGGGGGCCAACCGGTGTACGTAGTAGTAGGCGCAGAAACCATAGGCGTCATTCTTTTTATCGGCCTTTTACTCTACGCGCGCTACTACTTGTATGTAGCGCCCGAAAAACAAGAACACGCAAATGTCACCTACAAAGACCTGCTGAAATTCTTTATTCCGGTATCTACAACCGGCGTCATGTTTGCCCTGAGTCGCCCCATTCTATTTGCCTTCGTGGCTCGTGCCCCAGACGGCATTCTGGCTATTGCGGCGCTCAGAGTCGCTTTTGACTTCAGCATGATTTTTCAACAAGCGGCTAACCAATTTCGTCATTTTTTCATTACTTTTGGCTTTGACGACATAGCAGCTAAGAAAAAGTTCCTTACCTTAGTGGCTGTGGGTCTCACCGCATTAATGCTGATATTTGCCATTACCCCGCTATCAAACATCCTCTGGGCAGACCTCATGGGTTTGCCTAGCGACTTGGTCGATATTGCCAAAGACGTTTCATTAATAATGTGCCTTATGCCGACAATTATTATCTACCGAAATTTCTTCCATGGCCGCCTGATGATGAGTCGAAAAACCGGCGGCATGGCCTACGGCAGTATTATTCGCGTAGTTGGCATTTATTTATCTGCGCAAATTTGCTTTAGCTTAGATTTGCTCAACCATATAACCGCCACTTTTATCCTTATCTTGGGGTTTATTATCGAAGCAGTGATAGCACGTCAATCCGCCATCAAAGTGCTTTTTCAAGAACAAGTGCTTTCTCAAGAGCAAGAAAAAAGTACGCATTAAACAATTAGCCGCCGCTAGTTGGTGAAAGCGTGAGGCAGATCATGCCAACGTGTTTTATACTAGCGCCATGAACAGCTAGGAAAATGGAATTCAGATGACCTCTATGCTTGGGCCAACCTCACATACTTACTTCTCACAAAGACTACGCCTGCATTATGTAGACTGGGGTAATCCCGATGCGCCGCCTATGATTTTGATTCACGGCGGCCGCGATCATTGTCGAAATTGGGACTGGGTGGCTGAGCACTTCCGGCACGACTATCACATTATTGCCCCAGACCTGCGCGGCCATGGCGACAGCCAATGGATGGAAGGTGGATCGTACAACCAAATTGATTACGTTTACGACATAGCGCAATTGCTGCAACAAAAAAAGATGTCTCCAGTGACTGTCATTGGTCACTCTTTAGGTGGGTCAATTTCCACACTGTATACCGCCCTACACCCTGAAAAAGTTCACAAACTTGTTGCCATTGAGGGTATGGGACCACCACCAAAAATGATCGAAGAGCGCGTCAATCAGCCAATAAGCAAACGCTTGCACAACTGGATGAATGATCTACGCAAATCTTCAGGACGCCTGCCTCGTCGCTATCAGACCTTGGAAGAAGCATTCCAACGCATGCAGACAGAAAACCCCCACCTGTCCGAAGATCAAGCGAGGCACCTGACCATTCACGGCAGCAACCAAAACGAAGACGGCACATTCAGCTGGAAGTTCGACAACTACGTCAGAAACTTTGCCCCCATAGGCGTGCCATTCGACGAGATGGCCACCCTGTATGGCGATATCACCTGCCCCACGCTGTTGGTTCGCGGGTTAGAGTCATGGGCATCAGATCCAATTGCTGATGGTCGCACCAAAAGCTTCAACTGTGAGCTGGAAGTAGAAGCCTTTGCGGATGCTGGGCACTGGGTCCATCACGATCAGTTAGGCGGCTTTGTCAAACGCGTTAAGACTTTTTTAGCAGATTAGCGGTAGCGTAATTCTATGACTGCCCTAGCACCCAAACTACACGCCTCGCCTTGGCAAGGCGTGTTTTACGTCACCGGTGGCGGTGCGTCGCTAATCAGTCAATTGCTCGAAGTGCCCGGCGCTTCCAATACGGTCCTGGAAGCCACAGTCCCCTATGCAGAAAAATCACTGGCTGAACTGCTCGGCAAGGCCCCAGAACAAGCAGTAGCAACGGCAACGGCCCGAGCCATGGCAATGGCTGCTTTTAAGCGAGCCAACGCACTAGCAGACGGCAAAATATTTGGTTTTGGCGCCAGCGCAAGCCTGGTCACCACTAGAGAGAAGAAGGGGCAGACCCGGGCCCACTGGGCCATTCAAGCCTCCGAATTCACCCACTCATTTAGTTTGTTGTTGGATGCCCAGCAATCAAGACAGGAACAAGAAGCCCAGCTCACCGAGGCATTTTGGTGGAGTATAGGCTGGGCATTGTTAGACCCATCTAACGCCGAGGCCGATATTGCAACCGCATCAAGCATAGAAAAACAAAGTCACCTTGCACAAAAACAATGGCTGCCGTTGCTTCAGGCTTCGCCACATACTTGGTGCACAGGTGATCATGATGGCAAATTATTACTTCCCGGCTCTTTTAATCCCGTACACCAAGGCCACAAGGACGTGCTCAAAGTGGCTGAGTCCATTACCGGACGAAGAGGGGCTTTTGAGTTAACCCTGCGCAATGCCGACAAACCAGACATCGACTTTCTAAGCACCGCTGAGCGCCTTGAAAAAATAACCGAACACGATGTTTGGTTGACGAATTTGAGCACTTTTTCTGAGAAAGCAGCAGCATTTCCCGGCGCAACATTTGCTTTAGGAACAGATACGCTTGCGCGCATTGGCGAGCTGAGATTTTATGCCAACGATGAAAAGTTGCGTGAACAAGGATTCAGAGCACTGGCTGATTTAGAGATTAAATTTTTAGTTTTTGGTCGTGCTGCTGATGATAATTTCATCGCTTTAGAAAACTTAGAACTACCGCCAACCCTTGCACAACTCTGCCAAGGCGTACCCGTTGAAGCTTACCGCAATAACATCTCCTCCTCGGCCCTTCGCGCAGACGCTCGCAACAAACCTTAAGCTAGATCCGTTACTTTTTACTAGCCGGAATATGACTTTGGCACAACGGTCTTCCAACGGCCTTGGCGGAAGCGCCAAATCAACAAAACGCTCTTCAATACGTAATCACCTATCAACGCCGCATAGACCCAAATGACTGGCGCGCCCAAATAGGCTGCTATAGCAGCTAAGCCGCAACGCATGACCAGCAAGCCGAGCACCGTGGTAATTAACGGAAAGCGCGTATCTCCAGCGCCGCGCAACGCGCCACCAAGAGCAAATTCCACCGCCAGCAACGGCATCATTGCCCCCAAGACATAAATAAATTGTACGGTATAAACAATGGTCAGCGCGCCATCGCCAATAAAGTATTCAGCCAACTCTTGAGCAAAGGACACCACCAATAAGCCCACCGAACCCATAGAAACAACTGCCAACCACAGCGAACGCCAACCACTACGAGCGGCGCCTTCAAAATCTTTTGCGCCCAAGTGTTGGCCCACCAAGGTTGACCCCGCAATGGAAAATCCAAAACCAATGGTCATACACACGGCTAAAATGTTTACCCCAATGTTATAAGCGGCAAAAGCCTCGGTACCATAGTTCTTACCTATCACGATCAAGAAAATGAAAAAACCTAACTGAAACACACCCTGCTCTAGAGCTGCCGGGTAACCAATATCTAACAACTGGCGCAAGCGCGCTTTACGCCACCAGCCGTTTACTACGTGACGAACGCGGAACTTTTGTTTAACCCACAGAATAAGCTGCACGAGAGAGCCAATTGTAAATGCAATTCCCGCAGCGGCTGCAGCACCAGCAACACCCATTTGCGGCATACCCCAGTGGCCAAAAATAAAGGCATACAGCAACGGTAGGTTGAGCAGGTTGACACCGCCACTGATCCACAATGGTGTCCAGGCATCTCCTGATGCTCGCAGAGCGGCGCCCAAAATCAGCATGCCGGCAAAAGCCACGTTAAAAAACGCCAGTAAGCGAATATTTTCCGTAGCCATAGCGAGGGTTTGTTCATCTAGACCAAAAACCCCAGCTAGGGAGCCGGCAAAGAAAAATCCAAGGGTGGCAACAACAAGAGACAGGGCGCAACCTAATACCAGCGATGCCATAGTCACTCGGCTGGCTTCTTCGTAATCTCCAGCACCCCATGCGCGCGCCACCAAAGCAGTAGTGCCCGCACTTACCGCCATTAAAATGGCTAACATGGCAAACATCACACGCTGACCAGCACCCACCGCGGCCAAAGCCTGAGGACCCAACTCACCGACAAATTTGGTTTGCACCATACCAACAACGGTATAACTTAAATTACCTAGAATACTTGGCAGAGCCAATTGCCAAATTGACGGGCGCGCATATTCAGGCGCTTGGGTCTCTGCCGGTGTTATTTTGGCATTGGATATCTCAGGGGAAGTGCCACCTTCAGCATCAATATCAGTTTTATTCTTATTAAGCGGAATTTCGTCTGTCACAGATATCGCAAACCTTTGTTAGTATCCCGACTCGAATTAGGAGAGAGAAACCATGTCAAATGAAAATAGCGGCACAACTACGCAAAATGAATATGCCGATATAGAGGTCACATTGAACGACCATGTCGCCGTGATAGAGATTCAACGACCTCCATACAATTTTTTCGATCTCAGCCTGATACAACAAATAGCTGATGCTTTCGAGCACGCGGATAACGATCCACAATGTCGAGTAGTTGTCTTAGCTGCTGCTGGCAGAGCATTTTGTGCAGGCGCGAACTTTGGCAGCGGCCAGACAGATGGCGACCGAAGCCCAGAGTTTACAGAGGAAGGCTTCCAGAACACCACCGGAAAACTCTATTCTGAGGCAATTCGTCTGTTTAAAAACAAAAAACCCATCATTGCGGCAATTCACGGCGCTGCAATTGGCGGTGGATTTGGTTTAGCCTGTGTTGCTGACTTTCGCATCGCCAGTCCCAAAGCACGCTTTGCTGCCAACTTCGTAAAACTGGGCCTACACCAAGGGTTTGGTATTTCCGTTACGTTGCCACGCTTAATTGGCAGGCAAAATGCCACCAGGCTGTTGCTTTCAGGGCGGCGTATAAATGCGGAAGAAGCGTTATCTTTGGGACTTGTCGACGAAGTGGTGGCTGAAGGTGAACTGCGCAGCGCAGCAATGAAACTGGCCTTAGAGTTGGCAGCAAACGCGCCACTGGCCATACAATCGGTTAGAGCAACAATGCGGCAGGGTTTAGCTGAAGCAGTTGCAGCAGCAACGGTCCACGAACTTGCCGAGCAGCAGTGGCTACGCGCAACGAAAGACGCTTATGAGGGCATCTGTGCAGTCAGCGAACGACGACCGGGCAATTTTACGGGTCAATAGTTAGGGCGGCAAATAAAGCAAAAGTTAATGCGGCAGTTAAGGCGGCAGTTAAGGCGGCAGTTAAGGCGGCAGTTAAGGCAAAAACTAAAGCAATAAAAAGCACTTTAAACACTCACAAAAATTAATCAAAAAAAGCAAAATGGAGAGATAGGTTATGGATTTAGGCAAACTTGGCGTCTGGTATTTCTTAGACGGTATGTCAGCAGCAGACGGCGCAACCGCAGCAAAACGCATGGAAGCGCTGGGTTATGGCACGTTATGGCTACCTGAAACTGTGGGCAAGGACCCCTTAGTAATGTCTTCTTGGTTGATGGCAAATACGCAAAAGCTCAACTTGGCTACGGGTATTGTGAACATCTATAACCGTGAACCCGGCGTTACCGTTGCTGCACAAAAAACATTGGCAGAACAATCCGGTGGCCGCTTCGCCTTAGCAATAGGCGTTTCCCACAAGCCCCTAGTTGAGGGTGTTCGAGGTTTAGAGTACGGCCCACCGCTTGCCACTATGCGCACATACCTAGAGCGTATGGCCACAGCACCGTACAACGGCTTGCCCCCGGCTGAGACTCCACCGACACTCATAGCGGCCCTAGGTCCAAAAATGCTCGAATTGGCAAAAACCAATACCGATGGCGCTCATCCCTACTTCACTTCGCCAGTGCATACAAAAATGGCCAGAGACATTTTGGGTGAGGGTCCGTTGTTGTGTGTAGAACAGAAAGTGATTCTAGAAACCGATACAGCAAAGGCTCGAGAACTTGCACGGCCAGTGGCTAAGATCTACAACAGATTGCCAAACTACCGGAACAACTGGTTGCGTATGGGTTTGAACGAAAGCGATATAGATAACCTGAGTGACAAATTTATTGATGCGACCTTTGCCTACGGTGATGTGGATGCAATTAAGGAGCGAATTGCAGAACATATGGATGCTGGCGCCGACCACGTATGCATACAGCCGGTAAATCCAAATGGCGTATTTGGCGATCTACACTGGGAATGTCTAGAAGCGTTAGCGCCCTAAAAAAGAGAAGCATTAGCGCCTTAGCAAGAGAGGCGCTAGTTAAAAAATGCCAAAGCGGTAGAACATTGGGTTTTACCGCTTTTCGCAAACAGCCGGTAGATACAGTCTAAATCAGCGAAGCAATTGTCACCTACCTAAGCTCTAACTACTTAAGCTCTAACTATTTAAGCTCTAACTATTTAAGCTCTAACTATTTAAGCTCTAACTACCTAACTTCTAACTACCTAACCTCGACCTACCTCGGCCTACTTCGGCCTACTTCGGCTTAGGTAAATTCAGAGAAGGCCCCGTACTTGCTACGGAAATAAAGCAGAGGCTCACCCTCATCCTGTGTTTGACCTTGAAGAGATTCAAAGTGGCGCACTCGGCCAACGGCTATAGTGTGATCGCCAGCATCGTGTTCAGCATCTAAATCGCATTCTATATAAGCCAAAACACCGGCTAATATCGGCGCGCCTAACAAACCTTCACGCCACTCAACTGTGGCAAATTTATCAGCACCAGGCTGCGCCATGGTGACGCAAACATCAGCTTGGTCAGCTGCCAAAATATTAATACAGAAACTACCGCTAGCACGAATCTTCGGCCAGCTAGAGGAGGTTTTGCCGGGACAAAACGCGACCAAAGGTGGATCTAGCGAGAGCGAGACAAATGACTGAGCAGCAAAGCCAACTGGCGCACCTTCAAAATTTGCAGTGACTATGACGATACCAGAACAGAAATTGCCCATTGTTTGACGAAACGCTGCACCGTCAAAGTGCTCCCCCGAAATCTCTGCCATGATCATGCAGCCTTATTATATTTTTCCGAGGGCTATCATACCGCAAAGAACAGCAAAGATTAGAATGTCGCACACGTGGGTCAGGCCTTGTCCGCAAGCAGCACCTTGCAAAAAGCCTAAACCAATAGGACCATTCTATTGGTCCGAAGCCTTTGCTTAAGAGAAAGCCTCTGCTTAAATACCACTGCTTAATCAACTAGCAGCCATAAGACAACAAATTTGAGGAATTAACGGTGAGCGATCTATCCACATTCAGAACAGACACCAGAAGCTGGCTAGAGGCCAACTGCCCGACATCAATGCGCACGCCAATGCCAGAAGAGGAAACCGTGTGGGGTGGTCGTAAGCAGCAATGGGCTAACGAAGATTGTAAATTGTGGTTAGAGCGCATGGCTGAGAAAGGTTGGACAGTACCGCGCTGGCCGGCAGAGTATGGCGGCGGCGGTTTAAGCGCTGACGAAGACAAAGTTCTACAACAAGAATTAGGTCGCATTAAAGCGCGCTCACCACTACAGAGCTTTGGCATATGGATGTTAGGGCCAGCACTGCTTGAGTTCGCTACGGAAGAACAAAAGAGACACTACTTACCGCAAATCGCCAGAGGAGAAATCCGCTGGTGCCAGGGTTATTCAGAACCCAACTTCGGCTCCGACCTTGCCGGCCTACAAACAAAAGCAGAGGATCAAGGCGACCATTACCTAGTTAATGGCGCAAAAATTTGGACATCCTACGCCAATGAAGCGGACTGGATTTTTTGTTTAGTGCGTACCAATCAGCAAGTCTCCAAACACGAAGGCATCAGCTTTCTCTTATTCGATATGGCCAGCGAAGGGGTGAGTACGTCGCCAATCCAGCTAATCAGCGGTGCATCGCCCTTTTGCCAGACCTTCTTTGATGATGTTCGAGTACCCAAAACTCAGTTGGTCGGCGAGTTAAACAAAGGCTGGGGCATTGCCAAACGCTTGCTACAACACGAACGTCAAATGATCTCAGGCATCGGTGGCAACAGCGCCCTGGGCGGTTCATCTAGCAAGTTACATGACATTGCAAAAGCCTATGTTGGCGAAGAAGCTGGGCGTATTGCAGATCCCGCGATCCGGGAAAAAGTGGCCGTACAAGAAATCAATGACAAAGCCTTTCAGCTGACTATGGCTCGTGCAGGGGAAGAAGCCAAAGCAGGTAAAGCCGACGGCAATCTGGCGTCTATCTTTAAGTTCTATGGCACTGAACAGAACAAGCGCAAGTATGAGCGCATGTTAGAAATTATGGGTACGCAAGCTGTGGGCTGGAGTGGCGATGCTTTTTCCAGCAAGGAAATAGGCACCACCAGGCAATGGTTAAGATCTAAAGCCAACTCCATTGAAGGCGGCACCAGCGAAGTGCAATTGAATGTCATTGCCAAACGCGTATTGGGCTTACCTGACTAGTAGCTTTACCTGAAATAGGTACGACCGGATTAATTCGGTCGTGCAATTGATTTTGTGCGACGCTAATGCACTGACCTTTTTCTTCCCGCCCTCTTATCCGCTCTTGGCCGCTCTTAGCCGCTCTTAGCCTATAGAGGCCTATCTAGATCTATCAAGGACGCCTTGGCCTCTTCACCCTGCACTTACTTACCAGAGCACCGGCTTAACCACCGCCAAGAGAATCACTAACGGTATGCTAATGGCCACCCAAGGTGACACCGTTTTCAGAAACTGCCAGTGCAGTGCTCGGCCTCTACCCCAACCATCTACATCACTCTCTCGGTTTTTCGAAATCCTGGGTCCAAGCACATGAGATATCCAAACATCCAAAATTTCTAGGGGAATAAAAAAGCCGACAACAATCACCAACTTGATCAGCAACCACGAGCTATCGGTCGTCCAACCTGCCAGCAAAAACATCAACAAGCCGGTAATGAGCACCACAGGAAAAGCGATGTGTTCAAGCACTACGGTTTTATCAAATTGCTCATAGGCCCAAATCAAACGCCGTTGCAATTCCATATTTTGCGGATCTTTTTTTACTGCAAATAGCGTGGTGCGAAAGTAATAAACATAAGCGCCCACGGCGCTCATGCTCCAAATCATCACCGAAAACAGATGAATGAATTTGATATAGGGGTAATACACCATCAGATTATCTGTCATTGGTATTTCCTGTTTATGCGCACCGTATTTAGAGAGACCAAACGCCTTAAAACCATCAGGGCAGGTAAAAGCTAAAACAGCGAATATAATTGAGCTAATAGACCCAGACGGACGAATACAAACTCGTGACGAGCAACCTATCACTACCAACACTAAGCACTACCAAGCACTACCAAACACTGGGCAAATAGACCTTTTATATAAAAGCCGGTTGCATTTCCCCAAGCTAACCTCATCATATGCCCCTTAACTGCCTAATAGGATTGTCGCCATGGAAATGATTATATTGCTCGTTGTTGTCGCGGTACTGGCTTTTTGGCTGGTTGCTATTTACAACAAACTTGTTGCGTTGAAAAACCGCCAAGAAAACGGTTTTTCGCAAATTGAAGTACAACTAAAAAGGCGTTATGACCTGATCCCCAACCTGGTAGAAACCGCTAAGGCCTACATGGCGCATGAACGCGAAACACTAGAAGCTGTTATCAATGCGCGTAATGACGCCTCTGCTGGCCTTGCCGCCGCAGCGGGCGACCCAAGCAATGGTGCGGCCATGCAAACCCTTGCAGGCGCCGAAGGTATATTAGGCAGTGCCATGAGCCGACTGAATGTGGTTATGGAGGCCTACCCTGACCTCAAAGCCAATCAGAATATGATGCAGCTTACTGAAGAGCTCACCTCAACTGAGAACAAAGTTGCCTTTTCTCGACAAGCATTTAATGACCAAGTTACCGAATACAATACTTACCGCAGTTCCTTTCCGCCGGTGATGGTTGCAGCAACCTTTGGCCATCCCAGTGACGCTCAACTACTAGAATTTGAAGATTCTGCTGCTATTCAGGCAGCACCCAAAGTTTCCTTCTAGCACAGCAACTGTCAGCAAATGCGGGGCATAATAATTAATGGTTACCAATAATCTATGAACTTTTTCAAAGCCCAAGACCAAGCTAAGAGTAAGACTAAGCAGCTAACATTTTTGTTTGTAGCTGCCTTGGTCTCACTACTTATAATGGCTAACTTACTCGTAGCCATTATGTTGAGCTTTGAAAACCCCGAATCCAATTTCGCCCAGACTATTGCGCAAACACCACCGGAAACCTGGCTTTTCATTAGTTTCGGCGTAGGCGGCGTGGTGGCGGTTGCGAGCTTATTCAAATACCTCACCCTGCGCGGTGGCGGCAAAGCGGTGGCCGAATCTTTAGGCGGCATACTGATCCACCAGAACACGAGTAACGCTCAAGAAAAACGGTTACTCAACGTAGTGGAAGAAATGGCCATTGCTGCGGGACTGAGCGTGCCGCCGGTTTATCTCATTCGGGAAAACAGCATCAATGCATTTGCCGCAGGATTTGCGGCCAATGATGCCGTGATTGGTATTAATCAAGGCACGCTAGATCTGCTCAATAGAGAAGAGTTACAGGGTGTAGTGGCCCACGAGTTCAGCCATATTTTAAATGGCGACATGCGTATAAACCTGCGTCTTATGGCGTTACTACACGGCATTTTATTTTTGGGCATCATCGGCGGCAGCTTTCTTCGAGGTTCAATGTTTAGCCGCAGCAAAGAGCGCGCCGGCATAATCGCCCTGGGTATTGGTTTGTTGATTATCGGTTACGGCGGCACCTTTTTCGGCAACATAATTAAAGCCGCCGTCAGCCGCCAGCGGGAGTTTTTAGCCGATGCTGCCGCAGTGCAATTTACCCGTTCTAATACTGGCATTGCCAACGCGCTAAAAAAAATCGGCGGCCACAGTGTTGGTTCACAAATTGAAAATGCTAACGCAGAACAAAGTAGTCATATGTTCTTTGGCGCCATCAAACCTTTCGCTGCTAACTTAATGTCCACCCACCCCCCGTTAGAGAAGCGTATTCAAGCGCTAGACCCAAGTTGGGGCGGTAAATTTGAAGACACTGGCAGCCAACCTAAAGAATCTACCGGCAGCCCAAGATCGGCCCTGGCCTCTGGTTTCAGCGGCTCGACAACCACATCTGCTCCAGAAGTGGCATCCACACCAGAGGTTAGAGCTACCCAAGCTGAGCTTTTAGCAAGCATCGGCAGTGCCAACTTAGCGCAAGCGCAGGCACTTATTCACAATACAGACCAAAACCTGTTTTCTGCAGCTCACGATACCTTTGAAGCTCGCGGATTGATTTATGCCATGCTCATAGCCGTGGACGCAGATATTGCAAAGAAACAACTGGAGTATGTCGATACTAACGCTGAAGCGGGAGTACCTAGTCATGTGCATCGCTTGCTACCAGCGCTTATGAGGACTAACTACGAACAAAAACTGACCCTGCTGGAAATGGCCGTTCCTAGTCTTAAAGAACTATCAGCCAAACAATACGAACGCTTCAACGACATCACCAATCAACTCATTGTCGCCGATCAACAGGTAGATATTTTTGAATGGGTACTGCACCGCATTCTCACCAAAGAGCTGTACGGACACTTTGTTGCACCTAACAGAAGTAGCGGCAACATCCGCTCATTGAAACGCTTAACTTCAGAACTACATTTGTTGCTCGGCGTTATCGCCGCAGCCGGCATTGCAGATCCGCAAGCGCAAAGTTCTGCTTTCGACACAGGCTGGAAATTATTACCCACTAATAAAGCGAAAACTTTTGCAACGGTGGAATATTTTGACTACGAAGAATTTAACGGCGCGCTGGGCAAATTGCGCGACCTAACACCTCAACTCAAGGCCAGCCTGATGAATGCGTGCATTCATACAGCGTTAGCTGACGGCACGCTCACCCAAGATCAGTTCGCCCTAATCAAAGGCATAGGCGCCACCTTAGATTGCCCACTGCCACCACTGAACGCAAAGCCACAGTAACCCCACAATCTAACTGCGGCCGCACACAACATTCAAAATAGCCATCCAGAAAATTTAACAATCGCTGTTGTTTAGCACTGAATTGAATAAGCTATCTGTGTAAAAATACGCGTTGATTTCAATAGTGACGGCGAAACGGACGGTCAACCACCGCAGCCATTTAGCACAACCGTCTAACGCGATCATCTACAGCAACCATCTACCGAGACCAAAGGGGGCCAGCAATCATGCATGACAATGTGTATGTGGATAAACAGCAGCATATCGTCGACTTCGCCTTTAACAAGGATGTGGTCGCTGTTTTCCCAGATATGATCCGGCGTTCTGTACCCGGCTATGAAACCATTATTCCTATGACCGGTCTAATTGCCGCACGCCACCTAGGCGACGAGGGCACTGCCTACGACCTTGGCTGCTCACTTGGCGCATCGACCCTGGCAATTTTGCAACAGAGCAAAGCAGCTAAAATTCACGTCGTCGGCATCGACAATTCATCTGCGATGATAGAAGAAGCTCGACAACAAATAACTGATAGCAGAGCCTCTTTCGAATGTGCTGATTTACTCAGCACACCGGTCCAAGACGCTAAAGTAGTCGTTCTGAATTTCGTTGCCCAGTTTCTAGAGCCACAGGAACGCCTGGCGCTATTCACACGCCTACAGGCAGAAATGCACCCAGATGGATTGCTTATAGTCTCGGAAAAAGTCCGCAATATGGATGACACCATGCAAAGTGTTTTCGACGAAACTCACCTCAATTGGAAACGCGCCAACGGCTACAGTGATCTCGAGGTCAGCCAAAAACGTCAGGCCTTAGAAAATGTAATGAAAGTAGATACTGAGGAAATGCAGCTACAGCGTTTTCAAGAAGCGGGCTTTAACGTGGCTAAGCAATGGTTTCGCTGCCTCAATTGGGCATCATTTTTGGTCTATAAAAGGTTGCCTACTTCTTGAACGAGCCAAAGGACCTTTTAGACTGGCCGGAAAATTTACCAGAATGGCCAAGACACCTTTTAGCCGAGCGTTTTCGTCGAGAAACCCACGGTGACTTTCCACGTTGGTTCGAAGCCATTAATGCTATGCCTGTGCAGAGCAGTAGGGACATCAAGCTTGAAGAAGATTCGGTGAGCTGCGCACTGGATCTGAATGCCAAAGCCGCTAGCCAATTAAATGAACAACTCATGCACTTGCACCCTTGGCGCAAGGGACCGTTTCAAATCGGCGATACTTTTATCGACACCGAATGGCGCTCAGATTGGAAATGGCGACGCTTAAGTAAAACCCTTGGCAGCTTTAACGGTCAGCGAGTGTTAGACATAGGTTGTGGCAACGGCTATTTCGGCTGGCGTATGCTCGGTGCTGGCGCTAGTGAAGTAATCGGCATAGACCCTACCCTGCTATTTTGTATGCAGCATCAAGCGATACAAAAGTACTTCCAAGACAGGCGCAATTGGGTACTGCCATTAAAGGTAGAAGAAATACCCAACAGCACAACCTTTGACCGTGTCTTTAGCATGGGCGTTTTATATCACCGTCGCGACCCTCAAGAACATGTAGACAAGGTCTTTGACCTAACTGCACCCAGCGGCGGCCAAGGTATTATTGAGACCCTTGTGGTGGACGGTGCCGAAAGCTTGTACCCAGATGATCGTTACGCACGCATGCGCAATGTTTGGTGTGTGCCCACCGTTGACGATCTGTGTAGCTGGATGACTACGGCCGGATTCAACGATATTCATGTCATTGACGTATCCACCACCACATTGGCAGAACAGCGCAGCACGCCCTGGATGCATTTCGAATCCCTAGTTCATTCACTGGATCCACATGACCAAACCCGCACCGTGGAGGGACACCCTCGCCCTGTGCGCGCAATGGTTGTGGGTAACAGAGACTGAGCTCTTTTGCTCGGCCCACATTAGCTATTGCACTGTCGGCGCCTAATGCCTCCCCGCACTTTTACCCAACCGGCTCTTATCCGGCTCCTAACTAATAGGTATTTGATCCAGCTTGCTGATTAGCTAAGGTATACTCCATATTTATTCTACGCAAAGCGAGGTGGGCCACTGTGTTTGGCATAATTCCCTTTCAGTTCAGATTCCGCGGCAAGATCAATATTATTTTGGATATGTACTACTGTTTTTTAGAGGCAGGAAGCGTCTCTCTGCACCCTACGCAAATCGCCAAAAAAACCGGAGTGAGCTTTGCTGAAGTTGCCCGTCGACTAGACGCAACACCTGAACTCTTCGTCAAAATTCCTACCCGCCAAGGCGATGTTACGCGCTATAGAGTTACCTCAAGCGCAGCAACAAGAGACCCAGAAGAAGTAGAAGCGCTTGTTTATCAATATGCGCAACGAGAATCAATCCTCCTTTATGCCTTTGCCGGCATGTTCATTACGATGCTGATCATCATCGTATTCACCATCGCCCCAAATCTTTGAGCCACTGCTATGCCAGAAATGTTATCCCCAGAACTCATCCAACTGCGCGACACTTGCGCAGAATTTGCCAGCCAACATCTGCTAATTCATAGCCATCAACCAAGTGCCGGTGTACGTGAGCAAGTGAGAACCGCAGCAAAAGCCGCGGGGCTTTTCACTATGACTCAACCCACCTCATTTGGTGGCAGCGCCGCAGGACAACTGGCCTTATGCGTAGCCCGAGAAACCTTGGCCGCAGCTAACGCGCCATATATGGACAGCGTCTTCGGCCCCAGCCCAGGAGTACTGGGCGGCGTTCAAGAACCTCTCGCCACTTCCCATTTAGCGCCACTCATCGCAGGCGAAAAGCGCAGTAGTTTTGGTTTTACCGAACCAGATGATGCCGAACCGACACGTGGCGTTATTGAAGGCGAAAATATTCTCATCAACGGGCAAAAGTCCTACGTCACAGGCGGCGCGGATGCAGACTTCATTAACGCTCTCGTCAGAGTCGAAGGCAGAGGTCCGTCGATGATTGTTATAGACACCCACTTGCCCGGGGTAAAAATTGAAAACAAATTTATTTCCCTAGATGGCTCACATCACGCCGCCTTCAGTTTTACAGATGTCAGCGTGCCAACCAATCAAATCATTGGCGAACCTGGCGAGGGATTACCCAAAGCCATGCGCCAAATTGGAGATGTCCGCCTCCTGTTCGCCGCTCAAGCCTGTGGCTATATGATTTGGGTTTTAGATTTGCTTAATCAACACCTAAAGAGTCCAGATAAAAGTGGCAGCGCTCGCGGCGACAAAGATGTAGTGCGCTGGCATTACTCCGAGCTACGCATCCAAGCCTTCGCTGCACGCAGCATGCTTTACCGCACAGCACGACTGGCTGACCAAGGCGAAAACATTGTTAACGAAGCCATGGCAACCAAAGTCTTTGCAACTGAGGCAGTAGGGGTGATGGTAGATCGCGCTATTCAATTGGTGGGCGGCACCGCATTGGTTGAAGATCACCCGCTGGCAATTTTATACCGCAAGGTTAGAGGGTGGCGTTTGGCAGAAGGTGCAACCGATGTGCTTAAACTAAATATTGGCCGCGGCATTTTGGAACTAGATAAAGGCCGAATTTAGCCGAGTTCTAGAAACCACTTACAAATGAAAACTGGAATAGAAGCAAACATGAAAACTTATACGGCAAACTTCTCGCTAAAGACATTCGCATCGCTAGCGCTGTTAACGCTGAGCGGTTGTGCCTTTGTAAATTTGACCGACGCCGGCAGCCAAGTGCGTCAAGCCACTGCAGACCAAGTAGTCAACTGCAAATTGGTCGGCGAAGTAGCCAGCCAAACGAAAGATAAAATTGTCTTTAATCGCAATACGGGCAGTGTCAAAGAAGAGTTGATTGTTTTAGCACGCAACAAAGCTGCGGAATTAGGCGCCAATGCAATCGTCACTGAAGGCAAAGCGTACTATGGAGCGCAAAACTTTAAGGCTTATCGCTGCGAAGCATAGGCATAGGCTTAGGCTTAGGCATAAGCATAGACATAGGCATAGACATAGACATAGGCATAGGCATAGGCATAGGCATAGGCATAAGCATAGGCATTCACAGCCGGCTACTCACCCCTGAGTGTCACCGAACGGGTGCGTCTATCGACAAGTCATAGTGAAAAAATGTCTAAATGTCGCTTTTCTGACCATAGGTTTCGCGATTAGTTTCTTTACTCGCCGCTGACTTCTTTACCAATAAGTACACAGCGCCGACACCGCCGCGTTGACGTTGGGCCGAGCAGTAGGCAATCACCATAGGGTGTTGAACTAACCAATGCGCCACATAGCTCTTGAGTTTACCCGGTGTTTCGCTGCGTTGACCTTTGCCATGACTGATCAACACACAGCGCCAATTCTTGACACTGGCTTGGTTGACTAGGTTATAGACCAATACCCGCGCTTCCTTCACTGTCTTATGGTGTAAATCAAGTTCACGCTCAATCAGATAGCCGCCTTTGCGCAATTTACTGAACACAGCAAGCTGCACGCCCTCTTGTTTCCACTCCAAAACTTCCAATGGGTCGCGGAGTTGCACTTCGCTCAAGCTGAGCATGTTTTTTTCGTCTTCGACTTTAGCGAAATCTTCGGCAGCTTGCTGTCGTTGCAGGTGGGTTTGGCTGGGCCCTTGCCAAACTGCTTTTGGCGCAGTACTACTGGGATGATTCAACGGCTCGACATCTTGCATCGCCGCCGAAAAGGCATCTTCATCTGTATCAATTTCTTGCATGAGGTAGATCCAATATGCGCCAATATCGACGCAATTAACGCATCAAAAGCCAACTTCAATTTAGTCTATTTAGTTTGTACTACTCAATATAATGCTCGGTAATCGATCAGAACCAGTCTCTGGAATGGGCTGATTACTTTGCGCATGATAGGTAAATATTGGCGAAATCTTTACCCTATCAGTAATGTTTCTACCCGCTGCATGAAACAACCGACAGTGGAAAAATAGCGCATCTCCAGCAGCTAACTCAACCACCTGAGCTTGCTCAATGAGTTTTTGGTTTTCTTTTAGTTCTGGGCGCAAAAATAGATTTCCGTCCAACCGTCCGCGATCAAAATTTTCCGTATGAGTACCAGGAATAACATTAAGGGCACCATTTTCTTCAAGCTCATCGCCCAAGGCGTACCAAATAGATATCAACTCAGGGCGATCAAAAGACCAGTATCTAATGTCTTGATGCCACAGAGTTGCACTACTAAAGCCTGGATACTTGGTCATCACACAATTATGGTGGCATTGGGAAAGCAGCACCTGCTCAGCATTCATTAATTGGGAAAGTATTGCAGCGGCGGAGGCGTTCAGTGCCAATGCCTTTAAATCATCAGACCGGGCATAAGCATGGCGCAGGCGTCGAGGCGTCGAACCACCCACTTCGGAGCGGTGACCAGGGGCGCCGGGGTAACCGACATCAGCTTCTAGCTCGGCAGGCCCAACCAATGGATCAAGATCTTGTTGAATAGATGCCTCTAGATCAGCGCGGGCACTCGCCGACAAAAACCCACGGGCGACAAAGTAGCCGTCTTTGGCAAATGCACTTAAGTCATGGTTTTCTAGTTCAGCAAACATTGGCTTTTTCTCTCACTCAAAGCTTCTACTCAGAACCCGGTTTCAGCAACAAGCCCGAGCCCAATCAATGCGAAAAGTCTTATAGCGTACTATCGACTATGCCGTCACCGTTTACAGTAATTTTTAGCGCACCGGTGGAGGCCCAATATTTGACCTCAATATAGTGATGTTCTTCCCATTCCAACTCAACATTGGTCCAAACATATTGGGGCTCAAGTTCGCCCTTATCACGGCGTTTACGCAAACAATTGTCTAGGTATAACTCAATGGCGCCATCGTCAGTCAAATAAAGATCGAAAGTCTTATGACGGTGGCTAAATTCAAGATGCTTTGACAACACGCTCTCCAGCAGCAAATTTTAGTTTTCAACCTAATTGTAGCAAGCCCATAAAAATTAGCTTTAATAACCCGTCATTAAAATCTGACTTATTGTTAACTTTCCCTCAAGAGATGATTTCGTCACCTTACAGGAAATTCTACAGACCTCTGCTAGTGCCTACATTGGGCGAATAATGAAACCCTTCTCGTGCAACTGATCAGGTTAGAATATTCAAACATCGCATGGGAGGCGGATATGACAGATTCAACTAGATTTGCAAAAGTACTAAAAACACCAGAAGTCATTGCATTAGCATTTGGCGCAATGATCGGCTGGAGCTGGGTGCTGCTCACCGGCGTGTGGTTAACCGCTGCAGGTACCATTGGCACACTTATCGCTTTCTGCGTTGGCGGCCTTGCAGTGACTTTGATTGGCTTAACCTACAGCGAATTGGCCTCGGCCATGCCCAAAGCTGGCGGCGAGCATATCTATACAGAACGCGCCCTTGGCTCGCGTTGGTCATTCGTCTGTACCTGGGCACTGCTTTTTTCCTATGTAAACGTCTGTATGTTTGAAGCGGTCGCACTGCCCTCGGCAGTAGAGTATTTATTTCCAGACATTCGCCTAGGTACATTATGGAATGTCCTCGGTAGCGATGTAGACCTCGGCTTTATTCTCATTGGTATTGGCGCCACCGCTTTAGTCACTTGGGTCAACTACTTGGGCATTCGTACTGCAGCAATACTGCAAGCGGTAGTCACCGGGCTGATCGTTATCACAGGTGTCTTACTCATTAGCGGCGCCATCGCCTTTGGTGAGGCCAGCAACGCTCAGCCCTGGATTGCCACGCCAGTCAGCGGCATCCTCATTGTGTTAATCATGGTGCCTTCCATGTTGATTGGTTTCGACGTTATCCCACAGTCTGCTGAGGAAATAGACTTACCACCGAACAAAATTGGTCGTTTGCTTATATTCTCAGTGGCCTGTGCAGTGGCTTGGTACATCGCCATCGCTATGGCGGTAGGTTTTGGTCTTAATGCAGATGCCCTTGCCACTACCAAAATGGCCACTGCCGACGCGGCATCCGCATTGTGGAGTAGCTCTTGGGCCGGCAGCTTATTAGTATTGGGCGGTATTGGCGGCATCCTAACCAGTTGGAACGCCTTTATTATCGGCGCTTCTCGCGTACTCTTCGCCCTAGCCGAATCAGGTCATGTACCCAAGGTTTTTGCCAAGTTGCACCCCAAATACAAAACCCCCTACGTGGGTATTTTAGCTATTGGCGCATTAACCATGGTCGCGCCGTTGTTTGGACGCACCATATTGGTTTGGTTGGTCAATAGCGGCAGCTTTGCGGTAACCGTAGCCTTTGTTTTTGTCGCCCTTTCGTTTTTGGTTTTGCGCAAGACAGAGCCAGATATGCCCCGCCCCTTTAAGGTCAGCCATCCAAATTTGGTGGGTTACGGTGGCGTAATCATGTCACTAGGGCTGCTATCTGCATTTTTTCCATGGAGTGCCAGCGCATTGGCGTGGCCGGAAGAGTGGATGACTATTTTGGTCTGGTCAGTGATTGGGGCTTTATTGTTACTGCGCTACGAACGGAACAAGTCGTCTAACTGACAGTAGATCTGGAAGGGTGCGCAGCCCTTGGGCGGTCATGTAGTGACCGCCATTACTAACTGCCTGAAGTGGCAGCTAGATCGGAGGTTGCGCTAGGCGCTATGACTACTCTTGCTAACGGGCGCAAACAACTCTTGAATATGCTCCTCCGGTAATGGCTGAGTTAGCTTAGAAACGATAACCGTAAAGGCGATAGACACGAGCTCGCCGATAGCAGCACAAGACCACGGGTTGGGAGATTCAATCACCAGCCACTGTACGGCGTTTTGCAACATACCCGGTGCAAACCACTCTGGATCAATGGCTCTATTGAAGACTAAAATAAAGGTTAAACCACCCGAGATAAGTCCGGCAAAAGCCCCAGATTTAGTCACACCAGACCACACCGAACCTAGAATCAGCGGCCCAGCAAACGCCGCCATCATGCAGCCACTGCCCACCCAGACAATGATCGTGACATTCATATCCAACATATTCCAAGCCAGGATCGTGCATAAAATCATAATCACCACGGTGCTAACCCGGCTCACGTTCAATACTCTGCGCTCAACTTCTTCCTCGCTGAGATTAGCGCGGAACTTAGGTACAAAACTTAAACGATAAATGTCATTGGCAACAATTTGCGAAGACGATACAACCAAGCCATCAGCAGTAGACATGACCGCGGCGAGAATACCCACGCCGAGTAGTGCTGCCAGCCAGCTGGGAAACAGCTCAATAAAAAGCATAATCAGAGCCTGATTACCGTTTACGCCCTCACCTAATATTGCCCTAGCCATAATGCCGCCAAGACCTAACATGCCGAGGATAAGTCCAAAGCTGAAGGCTAGGCGAATAAACATACTGCGCTGAGAAGGCTCCTTAAGCGCCCAAAGTTTATTGCCGATATGCGGCAACATACCCAGCGGTACGTGAGCGAGAAAAACAGCTACTACCGACCACCAAGAATGGTAGAGGACATTTTCCGGATTAAGCATCTTGACGAGATTTTCGTCTTGGCTACGCAAGCTGTCTAACATGCCGCTGAAACCACCTTCACTGCCATATCCGGTAACAAACATTGCGGTGACCAATAGACCGACCAAAACCATGATAAAACCCTGTACCCCATCAGTAAGGATATCTGCATGGGCGCCGCCCATAACCACATAAACGAGGAGTACAAGGGAGGTAATAATCAGTGCTACTAAAGGCGGCAACCCGAGCATGACCTCAAACATAATAATGCCAGAGACCAACTGACCGGCCAGATAAAAGAACAGTGAAAGAGAAAACAGTGAGACCAAAATACGCACAGCATCGGACTTATAGCGAATACCCAAATACTCTGGAATAGAACGCATACCAAAAGAATGGCCAGAGTTACTGACCAAATGCAGGCATAACAGTACGCCGGTATAAACACCCATAGGGTAGAGGAATACGGACCACATCACAGACATGCCAGCGTCATAACCAATACCGGGAAACCCAACGAAGGTGGCGCCACTGGCAGTGGTGGCGGCAAAGGCGAAGGCCAAAAAGACCGGCCCGTAACTACTACGCGCGGTGGCAAAATCATCACCACTAGTGACCTTACGCTGCCCAATAATGCCAAACACCAACATCATGCCAATATACAGCGCAAGAAATATCCACGACCAAACTACAAGACTCATACCTTCCCCTAAATCAAAACCTCTAAAGAGAAATCAGTCTAGCAAACTGATGAACAGAAGAAGTCTTGCACTGGCAGAACAAATTGCGTACTACTCCGAGTACGTATAGAGCACAGCAAAACAATAGATAGGGGCGAATATGTTGACCATTTGGGGTGGCACAACTTCAAGGACATTGCACGCACATTGGATGTGTCACGAACTGGGACTAGATTACGATGCAAAACTCATAGGGCCACGCACCGGTGAAACTTCTACCGACGCCTTTCTCGAGATAAATCCGAAAGGGAAAATTCCAGTACTAATTGATGGTGACTTCGTACTTTCTGAAGGCGCGGCCATCATCACCTATCTCGCCGACACCTACGCTAAACCCAACGCTCTAATACCAGTTCATGGCAGTCTGGACCGCGCACGCTATAACCAATGGTTGTCATTCATCCAAATGGAACTGGACGCCCATACTTTGTACGTTATTCGCAAGCATAGAGATTTGCAGCATTTATACGGTCAGGCGCCTACGGCCATTGATGCAGCAATAGCGGGGTTTAATAAACAAGTTACTGTGGCAGCAAAACATCTCGGGCAAAACGAATATTTGGTTGGAGGTTATTTTACCGGCGCAGACTTAATGCTTGCTGGCATTTTGCAATGGGCCAAAGGCTACGGCTTTGATCTTGACCCAATATTGCTCGACTATACAAACAGACAACATCAGCGGCCAGCCTATATTGCAGCAAACAAGCTGAACAAAAGTACTGGCGACTAAAATTGGACGGTTAGTATTAGGAGGCTAAAACTAAACGGCATAAATTAGAGGGCCTAAATTAAAGGACTGTAACTAGTGGAATAAAACTAAAAGACTAAGCAATTAGCACAGACTTTAGCCTTTTCCAGCCTCACCAAAATCGCGATCCACCACCATCCATGAACCAGTAACAATAGCGCATAGTTTATCTGTGCCACTTTGAGTAAAACGCGTTTCCACCACGCCTAATCTCCGCGATCGATTAACTACCCTACTGCGCACGTCTATAATATTGCCAGTTTTCATAGGACGGAAAAATCGCGTAGTGAATTCAGCAGTGGAAAAAACTTCTGCCACTGTGCTAGTTGTCGCATAAGCAAAAGACTGCCCGGTATCGGCAATGACATTAACCACGCCACCTTGGACCATGCCGTCATAGTGCGTGAGGTGATGTTCTACAGTCCAGACCATATCGAACTCACCCACTGCTACGCGGGTGAATAGTAATCCGGTTAAATCCATACCACTCACAAATGGCGGCGCCATAGAAAGATCGAGGTCTTCGCCCGTGGCATTCACAGCGCTATCTATTAGTTCTTGAATGCCTTTTATCGGATCAAATTCTGTCGTACTCATAGCTTTTCTCCCACGCACTTAACGCGTTACTGGTTAGTCCTTTGCTCTAAATTTCCTCGTTTATCTTTATCTCTATTTTTTTGTTTTTTTTGTTTTTGTTCTATTTTGGTAATGACCAAGGCTTGTGTTCTAACTTCTCCGGCTACGCGGGCGCTCAATCATCCTCATCGCGCAAATCCAATACCATGGCCAAATTGCCTCGCTCATAGCGACTATCAGGATTCACAGGCAAGTCTTTAAAGCCGAGCTTGTGATAAACCGTCAAGGCCGGTTTAAGCATGTCGTTAGTAGTCAAAATAATCTGCTTGCCGTGGCGCTGGTGTGCAAAATCAATACAGTGTTTAAGTAACATCTGGCCTAGCCCTTCGCCTTGGCGACTAGGCAGCACAGCCATCTTGGCCAGCTCATAAACCTTTATTGCCCCAGCCGCTTGCGGCGCTTTTTTAGGCACCTCTTTAGGCACCTCTTTAGGCACCATGGCAGCAGTGCCTATCACTTCTTCACCGCCATTAGTTTGATCAAGAATGAAAAATATTTCTCCACCGTTATCAATGGCATAGGCCTCTGGATGGTCGAGGGCCGCGCGATCTTCTGCCTCAATGGCAAAAAATTGCGTAATCCACTGATAGTTCAAAGCTGCAAAATAGCTCGCATATTTGGCTTGGTAACCAACAATAACTATGTCGCTTTTGTTCTTTTGAACAATCATTTGAGCTGTCTCTTTAGTTGTCTCTTTAGTTGTTTCTTTAGTTGTCTCTTGAACCGCCTCTTGAGATTTCTCTTTATCTCCACTCATGTTTTTAGCCACTTAAGTATTGCAGCGCTTTCTTCTAGCGGATAAGTATGTGAAAGATCCGCAATTTCTCGATAAACCACTTTTGCACCAGCAATTGTCAGTGCATTTTGCGCGGTCTGCGCCACTTCAACGGGAAACATCCAGTCCAACGCACCATGTGTCAGATAAACGGGCAAATCTTTTATCCTCTGGTCTTCTACCACTTCCAGCAGCATAGGGTGAAAGGAAGCTGAACATGGGGCTAAATGGGTAAACGGGGAATCTTCAGTTAAACCGCTGACATAGCTGAACGTGCCGCCGTCAGACATGCCTGCCAAGAGAATTTTCTCCTCATCAATTTGCCAGTTTTTACGGGCATAGCCGACCAATTGGGTAAGCCTGTCACTGTCCTGCTCAGGGTCCATTAACGACCAGGTGCGCTCTTGGGAGGTGGGGCAAATCACAATACAATTATGCGATCGTGCAGCACGTAGCCAAGACCACAAAAACTGTCGTCCGTGACCACTGCCACCATGCAAGGCCATGACCAAAGGGACTTTTCCCCCGGCATAGTACTCAGGTACGTAGACCGAAAAACCACCACGCTGCTTACTGGCATTATCCGCGTGCATTACACCGACATTGGGTTGCATCGGGCTTTTGTTGCCAAGGGCTTCGAGCAAAGTTTTGTCGTCCCTATGACTGGGCTCTAAGAAATAACGGCTAACCGGGGGCAGCATATAAGTTAAAGGGTAGGCAGCTTCAACGGCCTTGGTCGCCAAGCCCATAGCCCTATAGGCCAACATGGCAGGGTCTGGATCTTCAGCTGCAGCGTTAAAACCAGCATAGGCTTTCAACGCTAGCATTGCGCTACTCCTTGCATGCTCGACAAACTCCTGCAGATCCTCTGGCCAAGCAACCGCTGAAAAAACATCCAACCCGGCTTCTAGCGGCTCCTGGTACGACTCAATTGCACCTACAACAGCAGGAATATTGGGCGGGTGCATATGCCTGCCCGCATAAGCCAACGCATCTAGAGCTGTGAGTAATGGCGGCACTAAAGCCGTGGTGGCATCAAGCATTGCATCGGTTTCAGACACTGGTTTCCCCTCGTACGAATTAAAGCGGTTACACAAGCTTAGCCACTTTCATTGTCCCTAATATGCTGCACCTAATCTGCTGCACCTAAGTGCTGTGTTGGGTCCATTTATTCTTCTAGCCCCAGCTCATTAGTCAAATTAGCGCGCCCTACAGGTTCAATGCCAGATTTTTTTCTCGATTTTTCGCTATAGTATTGGAGCATTAGAATACAAAGCGACGTTTTTTTGACATAGCCTCAGGCACTGTAGGGGCCTTCCTTGAAATTTAGACAGTTCTGACTTTCAAGGTTGGCAACGATAGAAAAGAGAAAAACGATAATCACGAAGGCGTCAAAGCCTGTAAATATAGAGCTTGCGAACTTATGACTGAACCAACCTTTACCGATAAACAAGCATCGGCAACAAACGCCCAACCCTACTATTTACCGTTAACAGATGAGGTAGAGGTTTTTCGCGCAGCTTATACAGCGAGATTGCCGATCCTTTTAAAAGGACCCACTGGGTGCGGAAAAACTCGCTTTGTTGAGCACATGACTTGGTTGCTGAACAGCGAGAAACCTGTCGAGGCACAAAGTGACACGCCACTTATTACCGTATCCTGCCATGAAGATTTAACCGCCACCGATATGGTCGGACGCTATCTACTCAAGGGCGATGAAACCATTTGGTCAGACGGCCCATTAACACGCGCCGTACGCAGCGGTTCAATCTGCTATTTAGACGAAATCGTCGAAGCGCGCAAAGACACCACCGTACTCATCCACTCTCTCACAGACCATAGACGCATACTGCCCATCGACAAAACCGGCGAACTGATCCATGCCCATGACGAATTTTTACTCGTCATTTCATATAACCCCGGTTATCAGAGCGTACTTAAAGATCTCAAGCCCAGTACTCGGCAACGCTTCGTCAGCCTAGAATTTGACTACCCAGATGTAGAGATAGAAAGCCGTATTATTGCCCACGAATCTGGCGTTGATGATACACAAGCAGAACGCTTGGCGACCATTGGTCAGCGCGTGCGCAACCTCAAGCAACATGGCTTCGAAGAAGGTGTAAGCACACGGCTATTAATTTATACCGGCGAATTGATCGCTGGCGGGATTGAGCCAAGGCGAGCGGCAAAAGCAGCCATTATCAGCGCAATTTCTGACGATGCCAGCGTGCAAGAAGCGGTGGCAGACATCGTCGACATTATTCTGCCGTAAATGCAAATCCACCTCGCAGATGTAGAAAGCGCGCTGACCCTTTTCACTGAGGGCATCGCTGGGCGGTATCTGCATATTCGCGGCACCGAGGAATTCAAACTCAACCCACGTCTGAATCTAGACATGGGCGCAATGGGTCAAAGCCACGACACACTGTTCCTACCCGAAGAATTGGCCACCGCAACTCCTGCAGGCTATCGCGTGTTGGTCATGGAGCAATTGGGCTTAAGAGAATGCGGCACGCTGAAATTCCGCATGGCTAAAGCCCTTGAGCAAGTGCCCGCATTAGCTGCCAGGTATCAACCGCGTAAAGACCTCAGCCCAAGAACCGGCGATTACCGAATTCTCTTTGACAGTTTTGACCAACCCAACATTGCCGAACGGCTTTTTCTATTGCTTGAACAAGCGCGCATTCAAGCCTATATGGTCGGCATTTACCCTGGCCTGAAGAGACACTTGCACAGCCACCAGCAATACCTACTTGCCTTTGAGCCTTGTGATACAGACCTTTTGGGCCAAGGGATGGATTGGCTACGCGGCGCAGTATTCAGCCAAGAGATTAATTCTGGTCCTGGCTGGCAAGCCCTGCACTTGGCGCTTCAAGCGCAAAGTAAAACGGACCTCAGCGTTTACGACAGCGTCGCCAGCCTGTGCCAAGTTTATGACTTAGTATTGGCGGAATACGAAATACCACAAAGCGTCCCGTATCAGCAAAAAGACGAATCCTTAGTAGATTGGCTCAATCGCGAACAACGCATAGAAGATTGGGAAGAAGATTTAAACGAGATCAACGAGGAAATGGCCACTCAGTCTGCGGCCAATGAAATACCAACCGGCCAAGAAACCGAGGCAGTTCAAGGTGAAGGTGGAGAAGGCTCACAGCGCGAGGCAGGCCTTGATATTGAAGAATTAAAGGATGAACGCGATGCACTCAAGCGCCGTGTTGATATGGAGCGTTCCTCAGTACAGCATGCGCTAGGACATGACCGCAGCGCCGCTCGCAGCTATCGCTATGACGAGTGGGACCATCTAAATCGACGCTACTTACGCGCATGGTGCCGGGTATTTGAAGAAGAATTGATCTCCGAGTCCGCAGAAGACATTGCCCACCTACAGCGGGTCATTCGCGACTATCAACCCATGGTGCAGCGCCAGCTTGAACAAATTAGGCCCACGGGACTTGAGCGCGTGCGCAGGGTACAAGACGGTGACGAACTAGACCTCACAGCCATTATTGAAGCTCGACAAGACCTACGTGCAGGGCACAGCCCAGACGAGCGTTACTATTCGCGCAAAGAGCGGGTCCAACGTGATGTCTGCGCAGTGTTTTTGGTGGATCAATCGGCCTCTACAGACGATCCAATACATCCCCCAGAACCTACGGATTGGTCCAACTACGACAGCGAGGCGGAAGTAGATCTAAGAGCTGGCTGGTATTCGGCTTTAGAACCTGAAGAAGAAGAGGTGCCAGAGGAAACGCCGCGCAAGATCATAGATCTTGAGCGCGAAGCTATGGTGGTTATGGCGGCCTCATTAGATGCCCTAGGCGACAGCTATGGCATTTATGGCTTTTCGGGTTACAGCAAAGACAATGTAGAAATTTTTGTCGCCAAAGAGCCTGAAGACAATTTTTCGCAAAAAACCCTGCAAAGTATAGCCGCCATGCAGCCAAAGGGTTCTACTCGAATGGGGCCGGCCATACGCCACGGTAGTCACAAACTCATGGCCTCAGGTCATGCAATGAAAGTGCTTATTGTCATCAGTGATGGATTCCCACAAGACTGCGACTATGGTCCTGAGCGGGGCAATCACGACTACGGGGTAGAAGACACGGCCAAGTCCTTATTGGAAGCTCAGCAGAAAGGTATAGAAACTTTTTGCATCACCGTGGACAAGTCCGGCCACGATTATCTGAAGCGTATGTGCCCGGATGAGCGCTATATGATCATTGAAGATATGGAGGATTTACCCGATCAGCTAACCAAGGTCTATGCCACCCTCACTGGCCGGTAGGCATTAACAACAACGGACCGGAGGTAAAACTGGGGGTTGAGTAGCTAAAGCTGCATCGATAGACGTTATTGCACCGACCAAATCAACAGCAACACAAACAAAGCCACCAGGCCCAAAATAAATATCGCCGTAGACCAGTCGCCCTCTTGGGCTTCAACGGGATTTTCGCGCCAGCGTTTAACCATTGGCCACATAGCAAAAGCCATTAGTCCCATGGCAATTAACGCGCCTATTTGCATCCAATCCATTTTATAGCTCCCAAAATAAACCCGGCGCGGTGGCCGGGTTGTTAATCAATAGTCTGGTTCAGACCAGCTCAATCAATATCTTTTTAATCGTCGTTGCCGAAGATGCCGAGAATTGCCAATAAGTGAATAAAAATATTGAAAATACTCAAATACAAGCCGTAGGTAGCCATAATGTAGTTGGTCTCACCACCGCGAATAATAGCGCCGGTCTGCATCAAAATCAGGCAGCTCATCAACATAATAACCGCTGCAGAAATACCCAATGAGAAAAGCGGGATTTGCAGGAAGATGTTGGCAATCATACTGACGATTAACACCATCATGCCGATGGCTACAAAACCACCCATGAAGCTGAAGTCGCGCTTAGTCATAGTGGCGTAAGCACTGAGTCCCAAGAAGATTGTTGCAGTGCCACCCAATGCAGTAGCTACAATCATTGGCCCTTTAGCCATTGAAAGATACAGGCTGATTACTGGACCAATACCGAAACCAAGCAAACCTGTGACCAAGAAAATCACACCCAGACCGGCAGCTGAATTGGCAGTTTTTGGTAGAACGAAAATACCCAACACCATGGAAGCGATCATGCAGATCAGATACGCCCCAGTAGGTACATTGAGCACCATAGCCATAGCCGCCATAACCGCACTGAAGCCCAACGTAGCTGACAATAGTAGATAGGTATTCTTCAATACCTTGTTTGTTTCAAGAGCAGACAGACCCGTTACAGAAGCCTGACGCATTGTTCTTTGTTCCATGTTTATAACCTCAATTGACAGTGGACAATATTTAATTGGCGCGTAAATTCCCAAAGGGGTTAGCAACCTATAGTGTATATATTGGCGTTTATGTTTGCGATTGCAAGTGTAATCGACAGGTTTCGATAGCCTAAGTACCGCTGCTTAAGATTCCAATATATGCCCTGGGCAAGACCCTGACTCTAATGACCGAAAAACGCCATAATGCGGGCTTTGCCGTGGGCCTAAAGTTGCCCAAGTCTCTTTATGTAGAGCTATAACTCCGTCGCCAAGCGCTTAAGTTTGGGCGCTATTTTTACCGAATTGGCATTCTTTTTTTGCCAATCTCGAGCAATAATGTTCCCAGCTTAAGACTTCAAACCGCTGCTGTTTAGGGGGCCAAGTCTACTTCATTTTTTTGGAAGCAAAAACAAATGGCGCTACCCCAACTTGACCCACGTTTTGCAGAATATGTCAGAGAGCATCCGACCATTTCTTACGCTCAGCCAGATGATCCTTGGCTGGTTAAACATTTCATTTCTTCAGTGGAAGTTGTTTTTGGCCGGCGCAAAATTGAATCCGTTTACCGCAAGCTCCCAGCCAACCAGCCAATCAAAAAAAGGCCCTTTTGCCATTGAGGACTTTTTTCAAGAAGCCTTTGCTGCCACAGGCATTCAACCCTGTTATGACGAATCGAAACTTGCTGCCATCCCCAAGACCGGACCATTGGTATTTGTCGCCAACCATCCTTTTGGCGTAATAGACGGCATGGCGCTCTGCGACATGGCAATTAAAGCTCGGGGCAAGTTCAGAATTCTCATTCATGCAGTACTTTGCCAAGACCGAGACTTAGCACCCTACTTTTTACCCATAGATTTCAAACCCACCAAGGCAGCGCTGAAAAATAATATTAATGCGAAAAAAGTAGCCCAAGAATGCTTGGCTGAAGATATTCCAATTATTATTTTTCCATCTGGCTTTGCTTCTACCGCAAATAAACGTGGCTTTGGCGAGGTGGTGGATGCACCTTGGACCACCTTCGCGGCAAAACTCATACGCGACGCAAAGGCCACGGTTGTACCGGTCTATTTTCATGGCCGCAACAGCCGCCGCTTTCACTTGGCCTCACATATTGCAGAACCATTGCGCATGGCCCTGCTACTCAACGAAGCATTGAAGCAATTTGGCAAAGAAATAGAGGCCGATGTTGGCGAACCCTTGGAGTGGTCAGAGTTATCGGAGTTATCAGAATTTGCAACACGCCAAACCCTCACCGATTTCCTCTACCAAAAAGTCCAAGACCTGGCGCCAATAGCGCCACTGCCAACAAAGAAAAAGCGCTTTCTAAAACGAGTTAGATAGCGCTATTGGTTAGGGTAATCTTGAGCCGTATTCGCTACCCTCAACGCAAACGCCTAAACACCAAACTGCAGTGCATGACCTCCGCAACTGTCCTTAGATTCCTCGCGCTGGTTTTTTTGCCATAGCAATTTCGCCAAGACTGGTAGAGTGTGAGGCTAAATATTGCATAAGTAGTTTTTCAATATGGCAGACGAGTTTTCGACACAGCCGCCTTGGGTGGAAATTTTCCGCTCTGACCGCCAAGCACAAATTCAGGATGCGGCCTTAGTCCTTGCAGCGGTAGAAATAGACTACCGAGTTCACCGACCGCAAACAGTGCCGCCCGGACCATGGTCGCTATTAGTTGAGCCGCATAATCAAGAAATTGGCCATCAACAACTGGTGGAATTTTGGGAAGAGAATTCAAAACCGCCCATCACACCCATACACATTTCTACAGTGGACACTGGTTGGTGGGGGGTTATCGGCTATCTCGCCGTTATTTGGTCAGTGCCCAATCTTGCTCAATTCACCAGCGTAGACTTACGTGACGCAGGCATATTAGATGCGGGACTCATCGCCCAAGGCGAAGTGTGGCGCATTGTCACCGCTCTCACATTGCACGCTGATTTTGGCCACATCCTAAGTAATACGGTCTTTGGCAGTCTATTTGGCTTGTTCGCATCACGCTACTTGGGTTCTGGCTGCGCATGGCTGGTGATAGTACTGGCGAGCATGGCCGCCAACTACACCAATGCTTTCATTCACCCTGACGGCTTTCGCTCACTTGGCGCATCTACCGCTTCATTCGCAGCCCTTGGGCTAGCGCCCACCGTACTGTGGCGCAAAGGTGTCTTTAAACATCAGGATTGGCGACGCGCTTTAGCGCCGGTGTTTGCAGCAGTTTGTATGCTCGCTTATATGGGGTTTGGCGGCGAGCGAACAGACATTGGCGCTCACGTCTTTGGTTTCGGGTTCGGTGCTTTGGCCGGTTATTTTGTTGCCCCATTAAACTTCCACGCTATGGGTCCGGCGCTACAACAAAAACTAGGCATCGCAGCACTCAGCATCATTCTTTTCAGCTGGAGTATTGCTCTGAAATAATTTTGCCGCAGCGAACGTTAAGGTTAGGTTCAGTTATCTGGGCCTAGTGTGGTCTCCAACATCGCGACAAGAGCATCTGCTATTTAGTAAAGGCTCTTGCAATAGGCGAATTAGGAGGTTTCATGTTTGAACAAATTTTAAAAGACGATACGCGTACCCTGACCCAACCCATGCACCGGGGTTGCAGCCCAATGGCGGCCTTAACTCTGGCCTTAACTCTCTCATTGGTTCATGTTCCAGCACATGCCGCACGCGATATGAACAATATCGTTATAGCTTCCAGTGCAGAAAATAACCCATCCGAGCGGCTCGACAAAACGGCGCTAGAAAACCTTGTCGCGCCTATTGCCCTGTACCCAGATGACCTTATTGCCATAGTGCTACCGGCCTCTACTGATCCCGTTGCTGTAGTGCTGGCGGCCCGTTCTGTTAAAGGCGGAAAAAATCACAGCAGCAACACCCACGACGAGCTGACATCTACTTCAGCACAATCAAGTGCCCGCCAAGCCATTGAAGCGTTAAAGCACTACCCTGACGTGCTGGCAAAAATGCATGATGATTTAGATTGGACCCAAGCGTTGGGTGAGGCGACCACCTTGCAACAGGCAGATTTACTTGGCGCCATACAGGACTATAGAAAAGCCGCAGCAAATTCAGGTTTTTTGCGCAACGACGAACATCAAGTTATCGACGTGGCGGATAACACTGTCATGATTCGACCCAAGGACGCTCAGGTAATTTACGTACCCGACTATACCCCGCGGCAAGTGGTGGTTTATCGAACAGCCCCGCGGCGCGCAATGAGATATCACGTAACACCTGCGCCGGTCTATTACCGCCGCTATAGTTCATCCCATCGTTATCATCATGTCACTGAAGATTGGCATGGGCCAACCTTTGCGTTGTCTTGGCGTGACGGCCATATTCAAAGACGTAATCGCCACCATTCCGGCCGAAAACACTACCGGACCGGCCAACGCATTTACCTACACAACAATAAATCTCATAGAAAAAAACACAACCGACACCATGACAATCGTCAGCGTGGGTTTATAGAACATACACCACGCAGCAGATACAGCACGCACAATAACAGGCAACACACTTCATCAAGGCATGCACGCAATAACAGACTTAGAGAGGATAACCGTGGTACTGGCAAGCCGCGCCATAACCGCCACCAAAATGGATACCAGCAAAGACACAACCGTCTGGGCGGTGAGCGACTGCGCAACAATGCTGGCGAGGACAATAAATCTCGGAGGTCTGCCCCCAATGAGCCCAACAAGCTCAGAGCGTGGAAGGGTTAAAAGAATCTACGCCTAATCTACAACACCCCGCCACTCCGGGGTTTTTGGATTTAGCGCCCAGACCAAAGCAACCATGGAGAGGCCAGACACTGGACACCAGTAGAAAAATGCAATGCCGGCACTAGACATCCAAACCACCAGCAAGCAAGCCAACGCAAAACCGAGAATAATAGTTGGGAATGTACCAATACCAAAACGCGCCAAAATAATGCTGCCAAAGATTGCGCCATAAAGGTAGTTAGGCAATTTGAAGGTTAAATCTAACAGTCCTTCAGCAGAATATTTACCAAAAAATAGCGCTAGCGCGAAAAAGATCAGTCCCCAAATTAGCATAAAAGCCCGAGACGCTCGCAAATAGTGGGTTTCGGTTTCCGCAGGCCGCCAACGGCTGTAAATATGGTTGACCGTTAAGTCAGAACTTTCCGCCAACGCCGAATCTAGTGTTGAAATAGCCGCTGCAAATATCGCCGCAATAAAAATACCCGATATACCCACTGGTAATTCAGTAGCAATAAAATGCGGAAATATTCTATCTGGCGAACTCGCTAGCTCTAATGCTATCTCGTCAGGCAAACCTCGCTCGCCGTAAAAAGCCACCAGAGCCAAACCCACACCCAGAATCACTAAATGCATGACATAAAATAGCGCAGCAAAATCAAAGGCTTTCTGAGCGTCACCCACACTGCGACAAGCTTTAACCCGCTGCCAAGTTCCTTGAGTGCTACCCTGGGCAATGCTTAAACCTATTGCGCCAATGACCCCTGCCCAAATGGTGTAGCGTTTTTCCGGGTCGGTATCAAAGTCGAACAACACCAACTTGGCTTGCTCATCTAACCAAATAATTGTATCGGGCAGTGAGCGCTCCAAACCTAAGAGCATATAGATCAGTGCAAAGCCGGCACCCAACGCAAATAAACCAAAGAGCAAAAAGTCGGTCCAGATCACGGTTTTAATGCCGGCTAGGGCACCCCAAAATACGCTTATCACCATGACGAATAACGCGCATGGAGCCAGTCCCCAACCGCTGATAACATCTAATACCAGACCCGCAGTAAGTAGTTTTACGCCAGAATTAATAACATTGAGCAGCAAGCCTAGATACATTGAAAACTCACCGGTGGCGGGATCTATGCGTCGAGCAATGTACTCATAGCTGGTGGCTAAGCCTTGGCTTTCATAAAACGGCCGCGCCAACATTCGGGCCACTACTACTTTACCCGCCGCTAAACCTAAGATGACTTGGAAGTAGGTTAAATTGCCACCTTCCGCAAAAACCGCTGCGGGCACCGAAATAAAAGTTACCGAACTGACCACGGTGGCAATAATGCTTGCAGACACCGCCCACCATGGCATAGAACCATCGGCTTGAAAGAAACCTTTACGATCCTTTATGTTGCCACTGAGTCTGTGACCTACGTAGGTCACAGACAGCATTACCAATAAAACAACGGTAAAATCTATCGGGTGCAAAGGTTAGCTCACTTAGCAGTATTGGCATTCGTGGATGAAGTAGGAGGCCTTGGGAGAAAAGTTGCAACGAATTTTCTTTGGCTAAAACGACAACCCGTATCTGCATACTCATACTCGTCAAAGTACTCGCCCATGGCAGTAAAATTGGCAACCATGATCGGCCCGGTACTCTTAGCACCACCGTAGATCAGCGCATAACTGACACCCGTAGCACGAGTTGCGTCCACTGGAGTGATGCGAATATTGGTCATCATATGGCGCAAGGTCGGCCCATCTTGGTTCGCTAAGCGTGCGACTATGGCTTCATGCCCGACAACGGTTTGGCCCATAACAGACAGCGAGCCATTTACAGTGAACAAACCGGCAAACTTCTCTGCGTCTTCTTGATCACGGTAAGATGCATAATCTAAAACCAGTTCATGGCAACTGGCAACCATGGCCTCATTAGCTTGGGTGGCTAAGGGCAAGCCCAACCCAACAAAAGCAAACAAGACGACCCAGCCTCTAAATGAAAAGTTGCAGTAAGTCCAAGTGCTCATAATTTCACAATCCGCGTGCCCACGTTGCCGCCGGACAACAAATCTACAAAGGCCTCTGGCGCGGCGTCCAAGCCATTCACTACATCGGTCAAACTAATCATTTCGCCACTCTGCAGCCAAGTGTGAATTTGCTCGCGCGCCATTGAGTATTGCGCGGCGAAATCAAACACCAAAAACCCGCGCATGGTGATGCGATTATTCACCAGCAATCCGGGAATGCCTCGTGGGCCCGGCTCTGGGGTATTGGTGTCATATTGAGAAACCACACCACAGCAACTAATGCGCCCAGCAACATTCATACGAAATAGAGCAGAACCTAGGATCATGCCGCCGGTATTGTCGAAGTACACATCAACGCCATTGGGCGTTGCCTCTTTTAAACTTTGACGATAATTCGCATCCTTATAATTCACCACGCGGCCAAACCCTAACTGCTCGGTAAGTATGCGACCTTTCTCATCACTGCCGCAGACACCCACGGTATGACACCCAGCAATGCGTGCCATTTGTCCCACCATATGTCCAACAGAACCCGCTGCTGCTGAAACCATGACAGTTTCACCGGACTTGGCTTGGCCCACTTCATTGAGGCCAAAATAGGCAGTCAATCCGTTAATGCCTAAGGGTCCTAAGTAATGGATGGGATCGTGACTGGGGTCAATTTTGGTTACTAGCTTAGCTTCTTGAGCAGAATAGGCCTGCCAACCGGTAGCCGCTGTTACATGATCACCCACGCTAAACTCAGGCGTATTAGAAGCCACCACCTCACCCACGCCGGTGCCGTTCATAACTCGCCCTGCCTCTGGCGCGCCGGCATAACTGGCACTGCCCTGCAGGCCTGCACGAGTACCTGCGGTAATGGCGAAAGCCATTGTCTTAATAAGCACTTGGCCGGGGCCGATCTCTGGCATGGCCGAATCAGCCAAACGATAATTGTCTGCGGTTAATTTACCAGAAGGTAAGCTGTCTATTAGTACTTGTTGATTCTGCATGATGGGTTCCTTGATATGCTGAATATATATTCGAAAGTGTATTTATAATGCTTGGTGTCCGCGCAGTTTTGTAAAACTGGTGAAACATCAATTATTGTTTTGAGCGAAACCAATTTAGGTAACCGCCCATTATTTCTGCAAACTCAGGGCGCTCACTCAATTTGAGCATATGCCCATAGGCTTTTGGGTACCGTTGCAAACCGTCGCTGCTAATGACCTTGTAACCCTGGGCATGCAGGCTTTTTTCGTAATGGCCTTCGCGTAGAAACTGCGCGAAATCACAAACAAACGAGATGTCAGCAATTGACAGAGTGCCACCCACCAAAAAAACCGAGGCTGTCTGCGTAGAATTATTCTGTTCAGCAACGGCATTATTCGCAGCATCCGTTAAGGCCGCTTCAATACCATCCAGATAAAATTCGTACGCACCTAGCATACGCTGGTAAGCCTCTTCACTGAGGGACTCAATACCCAAAAGGTAGACTTGGGCTTCCCGGGCAAAGACTAAGTTAGCGTCCAAAAAGCTGTCTATTCGCGAAGCTGTATAATGCTCGGCGCCATACAACTGGGGTAACCCCGGCTTGTCTGGTGCCGCACGCACCACGCTGCGCAAAATACTATTGGACTCAAATATACCGATTTGGCCGTCACTGCTGAAGCCTGCGGGGACGGTGCCAAATGGGTGGGCCTGAAGGAATGCATCGGTTTTATACAAAGTGCCTTTGAAACCTCTGCGGCCCTGACGCGCAGTAGGGTTGTCTGTGCTCTTCTCTTGCGCCGTTAACATGCGTGGCTGTGCATCCCACAGCCAGTTACCCAGCTGGGCTGGCTTATCGCCGGTAACCACCACCTCTACTTCAAGTAATTTGGCGGCAATCAACGATTTCCAAACCCTAGGATTGGGTAGATAGGAAAATATTCTAAGTACTGTTTCGCTCACCGCTTTCTCCCCACACCACTCTTTGACTCTTATCCACCTAACATCTTCGCCTGCCAGTTGCAGTGCACTGCACTGCACTGAGAAAGGATCAATCACCAACAATAAAAACGGCATCAATCCAAAGGGTAGCAAAAGCTCCGACTCCCTGAGTTTAGGCTACCCGCCGCAAAACCTCATCTTGATTTACCAGATAATCTAAGGATACTCAGATGCTTAGTTTTTCGACTTTGGATTTGCTTTAACTACGAGACAATGCAATGAATTTATTTACTCGATTGATCCCACTAATCGCTCTGAGCTTATCTGGCTTACTCATCTCTGGCTGTAGCGCACCCGCATCCCAAATAGTGATCACTCAGTCCGGTCCCGTTCAGGGCATCACCTCAGAGGGCGTAGCCATTTTTCGCGGCATTCCCTATGCAGTACCACCAATAGGCGACTTGCGTTGGACCCCGCCACAACCAGTACAGTCTTGGGCAGAACCTTTAATCGCCGACACTTACGGGCCTAGCTGCTGGCAACCTACAGGTATAGGTAACGACGCTTTTATTAGTGCTTTGGTGGCTGGATCAGGTATGTCGGAATTTTCCCAGTGGTTGCTGAAAACTGGCGCCGGTTTGGCTGAAGCATCTATTGCTGAAGATTGTCTGACCCTTAACGTGATCACTCCTGAAATTAATAGCGAAAAACCGCTACCGGTTATGTTGTGGATTCACGGCGGCGGCCATCAATATGGTTCAGGCGGTGACACTTACGAGTCAACAAGCTTGGCCAACAACGGTGTGGTACTTGTCACCATTAACTATCGACTGGGGATCTACGGCTTCATGGCCCACCCTGAACTTGCCGCAGAAGATGCTAATGGCAGCTCGGGCAACTATGGCATGTTGGATCAAATCGCTGCTCTGAACTGGGTCCAAGCGAACATCGAAAAATTTGGCGGCGATGCAAACAACGTCACCATATTCGGCGAATCAGCTGGAGGGCACTCAGTGGGCCAACTTATGGCGTCGCCTTTGAGCAGAGGCTTATTCCATAAAGCCATTGCCCAGAGCGGCACTGGCTTTCAGCAATTCCAAACAACTGACCAGACTAATGAGACCATCAGTGGGTTTACTGCAGGTCGTAAAATTGCTGCCATGGTTGGCGTCAACGGCAGCGAAGAGATAACAAAACTACGCGCCATGAGCGTAGAGGCACTGGCAGAAGCCGCAACAGATTTAGAAATCAGCAGCACCTTCCACCCACAAGTTGACGGTTACGTATTACCTAAGCCAACCTCGCAGATATTTGCTTTGGGCGAGCAGGCCCCAGTTCCGCTGATGCTTGGCAGCAACGCAGATGAAGGCTCGGTACTTTACTACATGGGCTTAACTCCGGTAGATGGCAGCATTATTACAGGCCCAGAAACCGTTAAGCAGTGGGACAGCTTACTGCGAGAAGAGTTTGGTGATCAGGCCGACGCGCTGAGTATGCATTACGCCGTTGATGGCGATGGCGATGTTGTAAAAGGCGCAGAACAACTTATGGGCGACAGCTGGTTTGGTAGACACGCCTACTTTATGGCCCGGCGTCACAGCGCAGCCGGACACCCCACCTTTATGTACTTTTTTGAGCGACGCTCGGCGTCCCCTGACGAAACCATTGGCGCCACTCACGCCTTCGAAATATTCCCAGTATTCGGCAGTACCCTACCGCTCTGGCCTACCGATGCACGAGATGAATTGTTGTCAAAGGAAATGCAATCCTACTGGAGTAGCTTTGCTAAGGCCGGCGACCCAAATAATGACAGCGCACCTGCTTGGCTACGCTTTGGCCTGCTACAACCCAATGAAATGGCGTTGGGTCATGAAAAAAGTTATAGCCGCCCAGTTGCACGTATGAGTCGCTACGAGGCGATGAATGGCCAGCTTCTACGCAGAGAGAAACGCGCGTTAGAATTATCTGAATGATGCTTTGATAATGCTTTAGAAAAGGGCCTAAACAGTGTGATTCAGGCCTTGCGCAACTATTGCTACAACTATTACTACAACTATGCCTAATAACTATGCCTAATAACTATGCCTAATAACTATGCCTAATAACTATGCCTAATAACTATGCCTAATAACTATGCCTAACAACTATTGCTAACAACTATGGCTAGGAAGCATAGCTATGCGCTA
>Ga0209192_10000269_pt1 | contig 58347 bp, 49 predicted proteins | sample ArcticOcean_MG_C_11_FD_187433 | JGI IMG/M metagenome (GOLD analysis project Ga0209192, IMG submission 187433) | Marine microbial communities from western Arctic Ocean - ArcticOcean_MG_CB2_154 (SPAdes) (version 2) | ecosystem: Environmental > Aquatic > Marine > Oceanic | place: Arctic Ocean... | reverse complement strand
ACTAGCGTTGACCAGAGGGCTTATCTAAACGCTATTCAAAGAAAAATGCGGCTACTTTAGGATTCGGTTAAGTAGGGTGGCCACTTATATTTTTCTCTGTTCTCTGTTCTCTGTTCTCTGTTCTCTTTCTTTTCTCTCTATTTTCTCTTAATTTTTTCGGATTTATGCAAACGCTAGTCAGACATCGTCGGACTTAACAGCGTTCTTGCAGCATCAATATCTAAGTTCCTCCTCTCGGCATAATCGGCTAGCTGATCTTCGTCAATTTTACCGATGCCAAAATATTTGGCTTCTGGGTGAGCAAAATAGAACCCGCTTACAGCCGCCGCAGGAGACATTGCATAGCTCTCCGTGAGCTCTATGCCTGTTCTATTAGTGGCATCAAGTAATTGGAACAGAGTGGCCTTTTCGCTGTGTTCCGGGCAGGCGGGGTAGCCTGGTGCAGGTCGGATACCTTGGTATTTTTCTTTAATGAAGCGTTCAGCGTTAAATTCCTCATCAGGGCTATGTCCCCAAGTTTGTTGTCGTACGAGGGCGTGCAGTCGTTCAGCAAACGCTTCAGCGAGTCTGTCGGCCAAAGATTTGATCATAATTTGCGTGTAATCATCATCTGGGAATTCAGCGAGAATGGCATCTATGTTTATCCCCGTGGTTACCGCAAATCCGCCCAGATAGTCCGGGCTACCTGGTTTTGCAACGTAATCGGCCAGGCACTGGTTTGGACTTAGGTCATCAGGCTTTGGCGCTTGTTGACGTAAGTGGTGCAGGGCGGCCAGTCGCAGGCTGCGGCTTTCGTCAGTGAATAGCTCAATGTCGTCATCGCCTAAACGATTTGCAGGCCAAATGCCGTAAACCCCGGCGGCTGTTAAACGGCCATCATCAAGTAACCACTGTAGTCTTTCTTGAGCGTCAGCAAACAGTTGCGTGGCTGCTTCGCCAACTACTTCATCTTCTAAAATCGCTGGGTAGCGCCCGGCCAAAGACCAAGTCATAAAGAAGGGTGTCCAGTCTATGTAAGGCACTAGTTCTGCCAGTGCTGGTTTGTAGTCGAATACACCCAGCTCATTGGGTTTGACCGGTTGGTAGTGTTGCTCCTCACCAGACCAAGCATTGGCCCTCGCATCTGCTAGGCCTAAAAATGCGCGCTTGGCACGTCTTGCTTCAACCCGTGTTTTAATCAGCGCATATTCCTGATCAATTTCAGCTGCGTAAGCCTTATAGCTGTCATCACCGGCCAATAACTTACTGGCAACACCCACTGCTCTAGAGGCGTCGGACACATAAACTGTGGCGCGGTTGTCGTAACAAGGAGCAATTTTTGCTGCGGTGTGGGCTTTACTGGTGGTTGCGCCACCAATAAGTAGTGGGATATCTAATCCAAGGCGCTGCATCTCCGTGGCTACATTAACCATTTCATCTAAAGACGGTGTGATCAAACCGGATAGGCCGATCATATTCGCGCCAGTGTCTATTGCTGTTTGGATAATGGTTTCTTTCGCCACCATAACGCCCAAGTCTATGACCTCGTAGTTGTTACATTGCAGCACCACACCAACAATGTTTTTGCCGATATCGTGGACATCACCTTTCACCGTGGCCATGACGATTTTGCCCTTAGCTGCGCTTTCACGGCTTGGATTTTTGCGCTTTTCTTCTTCGATGAAGGGCACAAGGTGACCTACTGCTTGCTTCATCACTCGAGCACTTTTTACAACTTGTGGCAAAAACATTTTGCCGCTGCCAAATAAATCTCCGACGACACCCATGCCGTCCATGAGTGGACCCTCAATCACTTCTAGCGGGTGTGAGGCTTCTAATCTAGCCGCTTCGGTATCTTCGACGATAAATTCATTATTGCCTTTAATCAGTGCATAGCTTAAGCGTTCGGTGACAGGCAGCTGACGCCATTCGGCTTCTTTCTTCTCCTTGGCTTCATTGCCTCCTTCATCTGTCATTGCTTGGGCAATTACAAGGAGTCTTTCTGTTGCGTCTTCGCGCCTGTTAAGGACTAAATCTTCAGCGGCTTCGCGCAACTCGTCTGACAGGTCTGCATAAATGCCAAGTTGCCCTGCGTTCACAATGCCCATGGTCATGCCGGCTTGAACGGCGTGATAAAGGAACACCGTGTGTATTGCTTCGCGGACTAAATTATTACCGCGAAAGGCGAAAGAGACATTACTTAAACCACCAGAAGTGCTGGCGCCTGGAAGGTTTTCTTTAATCCACTTTACCGACTCTATGAAGTCCACAGCATAGTTTCTGTGTTCGTCGATTCCTGTGCCGATAGCAAAAATATTTGGATCAAAAATGATATCTGACGGTACAACACCTACTTCTTCGGTGAGCACTGTGTAACTGCGCTGGCAGATGGCTATCTTTCTCTCCAAGGAGTCTGCTTGACCGTCCTCGTCGAAGGCCATGACGACCATGGCAGCACCATAGTCCTGGCATTTTTGTGCGGCGCTGACGAATGCCTCATGGCCTTCTTTTAGGCTGATTGAGTTAACGATTGCTTTGCCTTGAACACACTTTAGGCCGGCTTCAATGATTTCCCATTTGCTTGAATCGATCATGATAGGCACTTTGGAGATATCAGGTTCCGTGGCGATCAAGTTGAGAAAGTGCACCATGGCCTCTACTCCATCGAGCATTCCCTCATCCATGTTTATGTCGATAACCTGGGCGCCACTTTCGACTTGCTGGCGCGCCACCTGCAATGCTTCTTCGTATTTTGATTCGCGAATGAGTCGAGAAAATTTAGCAGACCCGGTAACATTGGTGCGCTCACCTACATTAATAAACAGACTCTCGCTATTGAGTTTCAGCGGTTCTAAGCCTGAGAGTTTCAAGCCACTGGTGTCTGTGCGTGCAACTTTTCTTTCAATCAGTGGGCGAGGGGGCAACCCTTCGACGGCCTCGGCAATGGCTTTGATATGGCTCGGTGTTGTGCCACAGCAGCCGCCCACTATATTCAGCCAACCCGCTTCAGCGTAGCTGCGAATAATTTCTGCCATTTGCTCGGCACTTTGATTGTATTCACCAAAGGCGTCGGGCAACCCTGCATTAGGGTGCACGCTGACGGCGCTTTTACATAAGTTGGCTAATTCATTCACGTGAGGGCGTAGTTGTTCAGCACCCAGCGCACAGTTTAAACCGATGGAAATTGGTTGGGCGTGCTCAACGGAATAGATAAAGGCTTCGCAAGTTTGGCCAGATAATGTTCTACCGCTGGCATCTGTAATGGTGCCGGAAATCATTAGTGGGCAGGGGTTGCTTAACTGCCTGTTGACTAAATTTGCTGCATATATGGCCGCTTTTGCGTTCAGCGTGTCAAAGACCGTTTCAATGAGGAAGATATCCACGCCGCCTTCAACTAACCCTTCTAGTGCCTCGGTATAGGCAATGACCAGTTCGTCGAAATTTACATTACGAAACTCAGGTTTATTCACGTCTGGTGAAAGACTGGCGGTTCTATTGGTTGGACCGACACTGCCGGCAACAAATCTTGGTTTCTCTAATGTTGAAAATTCGTCGGCAACTGCACGTGCAATTTTCGCCGACTCTCTGTTCATTTCCCTGCAAATATCTTCAGTGCCAAAGTCGGCTTGGGCAATACTCGTGGCGTTAAATGTGTTGGTACAAATAATGTCGCAACCAGCCTCTAAATAGCCCCGGTGAACCTCCTCTACAACGTACTGTCGGGTTAGGTTGAGAATGTCGTGGTTACCTTTTAAAGACATCGCGTGCTCGCTGAACCGTGTGCCGCGAAATTCTTCTTCTTCTAGTTCATAGCCTTGAAAAGCACTGCCATAGGCGCCGTCGAGAATGACAATGCGTTTGGACATTACATCGCTTAATCGCTCTTCGGTGGATTGTGCTGAAAGTGATTTTGGATCGTTTTTACGCTGGGCTGTCATGGTAATACCAAGATTTAAAGGTAGACCCTAGCCTAGCTAGCGAGGCAGTACAATTGAAGGGATCCTAGGTTGAGTTGAAACTGGTTCATTGTAATTTCTTCAGTGGGCACCATAGTTACGATTGTTATTCCCTGTAAGTGGGTTGAGCCTGTACACTGGCGTGCTTGAAAGAAGTAAATGCGCTAAGGCAATCGGGGCCAATAGCGCCGATTAGTAAATCAGCTATCTAGCAAAACTATCTAGCAAAACTATCTAGCAAAACTAACTAGCAGAATGAACTAGTAAAACGAATTAGAAAAACGGATCGAAGAAGAGTATTTATGATCGAAATCTCCGCCAGCGCGCAAACATATCTCGAAGGCTTGTTGACTAAGCAAGACGATGATGACGTCAGCATAAGAATTTTTGTAGCCCAGCCAGGTACTCCTCAAGCAGAAACCTGTATTGCTTATTGCCGCCCCGGTGAAGAGCAAGAAGGCGACATTGCTGTGGAATATGCAGGCTTTAGAGCTTGGTTCGAAGGTCGTAGCGAGGCTTATTTGGAAGATGCGCAGGTTGATTACCAAGAAGATCAAATGGGCGGGCAATTGACTATCAAAGCACCCAACGCCCGGGTACCCAAGGTTGGCCCAGATGCGCCCATTGAAGATCGCATTAATTACGTCTTATACAATGAAATTAACCCGGGGCTGGCAGCCCATGGGGGTACTGTTTCACTGGTTGAAATAACTCCAGAGTCGAAGGCTGTATTGCAGTTTGGCGGCGGCTGTCAGGGTTGTTCAGCGGTGGATATCACTTTGAAGAGTAGTGTGGAAACCACATTGCTCGAGCAGGTACCTGAATTGACTGGCGTCATTGACCATACAGATCATACGGTTACTGAAAACGCTTACTATTCCTAGTAGCCTGCCCAGGCATGCAATTAGCGCCGAGCATTTCGGCGCGAAAACTCAAATTCTTTTCACCACTCCTGCTAAGCGATTAGACTTTAGCGGCCTTTTAGTTGTTCGCTTAGTTTGTTCAGCTCTCTCTTAGTCTCGTCCCAATCTATGCAGGCATCGGTAATAGAAACACCATAAGCCAGACCGTCTGGGTTCTTGATGCTTTGATTACCGGGTCCAATATTGCTTTCAATCATGACGCCAGTGATGGAGTCGTTGCCTGCCGCGATTTGATCAGCAACAGACTGTAAAACCACTACCTGTTGACGGTGATCTTTATTTGAATTGGCGTGAGAGCAATCCACCATTATAGATGCCGGCTGGCCGATTTTTGCTAACGCCGCTTCACATTGTTGAATGTGAGCGGGCGAATAGTTCGGCCCATCGCTGCCGCCTCGCAGGACTACATGACCGTGAGGATTGCCTTTGGTATGAATCACACTGACCTGACCACTTGGGCTAATGCCCAAAAAGCGGTGTGGGCTTGCTACAGATTGCAGTGCGTTGACCGCTACATCTAAAGAACCGTCAGTACCGTTTTTGAAGCCGACAGCGCAGCTCAAACCTGAAGCCATTTCACGATGGGTTTGTGATTCTGTTGTTCTGGCACCAATAGCAGACCAAGAAATTAAATCCTGCATGTACTGTGGCGTAATTGGATCTAGCGCTTCGGTGGCAAGGGGTAAGCCAATCTCGGTTAGATCGATCAATAACTTACGTGCGATATGTAGACCCTCAGCAACTTTAAAGCTGTCGTCTAAGTATGGATCATTGATCAAACCCTTCCAGCCAACAGTGCTGCGAGGCTTTTCGAAATAGGTGCGCATAACAATGAAAAGCTCACCGGATAATGCTAGTGAAAGTTCTTTGAGGCGTTTGGCGTAATCTATCGCAGCTTCTGTGTCGTGAATTGAGCACGGGCCAACCACAACGAGAAGGCGTCGATCTTTACGATCAACAATATTTGCCACTGTTTCTCGATATTGATTTACCGTATCTCGAATTTCTTCTGTTACCGGTAGGCTAGCTTTCAGCTGCTCTGGGGTAATCAAAACCTCTTGGTCTTCAATGTTCAGGTTTTCAAGTTGCACGTAAGTTTCCTTCTTCGTTGGGCCTTCTGGTCTTTGCGCTTTTGAGCCGTATGTTTATCCTAAAAGGAGGCAGGTTTTCCACGCTATCAGCTAGCAGTGGAGCATTAAACAAAAAAACTCAAGGTCGCGGATGGTAAAGCTTTGTAGTGGAATTGCAATCTAGCGGAGCGCAGCCAGTAATGGTCAAAATTCTTTAAGGTGACCCAATCCGGTAAAGAATAACGCGGTAACAACAGGTAGATCATTGTCATAAAGTGCCGTTACCACGGTTTTATAGTCGTCTAACTGTGTGCTGTAACGTTGGCACTCGGTTTGTAGAAATTCTTCCAGGTCTACATCGGCTTTAGGTGTCGCCGATTTATAGTCGATGATCCAAATGCGCCCATCTGTTTCAAAGCATCTGTCTAAGATGAAGTGGCGTAACGAATTGCCAATTATTCCGCTCAGAGGCCACTCACAATATGCCTGTTTGTGGGAAGACAAAATCCATTGGCCACTCTCGCTGAGAAGCGTTGTTTCCAAGTGTAGGCTTGCTTGAGCCTCTAGTTGCGGCCAAAGATTGACGTCTGTGCCAGATTGTTCAGTCCAAGTTGCTAGCCTTTGCCGAACTTTTTCTAATGCTGAGTCGGCGCTTTGCTCAAGTGCTTTGCTGTCACCCAGCCATGCCAATGCCTTATGTATAAGGTTACCAAGGGCTAGCTCAAATGGATTAGACGCCGGATTCTCTTCAGCCTCTGCAACAACGCTGTTTATTTCTGATTCAGATTGCGCGCCACTGCCTGATATATTAACGCTAAAGTCTTTCGGAAGACGGACTAAAAGTTTGCTCGGCAGTATTTCTGTTTGTTGCTTGTAAGGGAAATTCTCTGCCACCAATGAGGGTGCCTTAGAGATAGCCACAGTTGCGCGGCCGGTGTCTGCGCTAGCATAGTTTTCAAGGTGCGCGGCCAGGCCGATTGCGGACTTATTGTCTTCTTTGCTGAAGCTGACAAATAGTCCCGTCTTAGCGCGCGTGCAAGCAACGTAAAGTAATCGTTTTCTTTCGTTGTCAGACCTCGTTTTTTCTTCGTGTTTCAGCCAAGTGTGAATGGCGTCGCCGTTTACGCCAACCAATAGCCCCTCAGAACTCGGTTGCCAAAGCATCAAAGAGGTGCCATCTGATTGCATTCGTTTACTTAGGAAAGGTAAGAATACATGGTCGAACTCCAAGCCTTTGGACTTGTGTATGGTCATGATTTGAACTTGCGCTGCTTGTACAGGTTGGGCATATAGCCGATTCACGGCAATGTTCACTTGGTCGCAGTCGTAGCCATTTAGGCCTTCAGCTTCAAGTAGTTCAAACCATCTCATTGCGTGAACAATTTTTTCTTCTGCATAGGCATCCATACCGCCTAATCTAACCCAACAACCTTCTAATACTTCGCACAGAGGGTATTCGTAGAGCTTCGGTCGTGCCCAATTTAGAGCGTCGTTGAGCCTAGCGAACTCATTTTCAGTTATTGCCCACTGGTCTATAATTTGACTAATGTCTTCTTCACCTGACAAAGATTCTAGAGTTTTCAATAACGCGCCAATCATGGGGCTGCGCAGCAAGCTGAACCAAGACAACCGGTCACTTGGCTGTAGCAGAACTCGATGTAGTGACATCAAATCTTCAACGATAGGTTCCTTGGCTAGGGGATCTATATCTGTGCCCTGGGTATCTATATCTGCTGCGTGTAACGCCTGTAAAAGGTCGGGCAGGTGGTTTCTAGCCCTGCATAAAATACCGATGCTTGCCTTAGTGTCTAAGGCGATAAGCTTTTCGATCTGCACGACTATGGCTTGTATTTCCAGCGCCTCTTCGCTGAAATATTTACACGAAAGCTGAGTAGCGGACTCATCATTTTGGATAGGCGTGGCGGCAGAAAACTTCACTGCGCCGAGTCGGCTCGCACCTTCCGCAGGGAGTAAGTCGCTAAACAGCTCGTTGTTCCATTGCACCAGTGTGTTACAGGAGCGGAAATTAGCCGTCAGATTCAGTGGGGTGAGGGCTGTGCTGCCTATGCCGTTTTCTCGGCATTGATCGAAAATAGCAACGTCGGCATCGCGAAATCGGTAGATTGACTGCATTGGGTCGCCTACGGCAAAAAAGGTATTGCCGTCATCGGGTTGCCAGCCCTCAGTGAGTAAACTGAAAAAACGATATTGGCTGTGTGAGGTGTCCTGGAATTCATCAATGAGCATATGCTTAATTCGATAATCCCAATGTAGCGCAAGATCTGTTGGTTCATCGTCATCACGCAGTCCTGTGACGGCGCGCATGAGTATGCCGTTAAAATCGATAACGCGCTGACGCTGAAAGATTTTTTCCAGCTCGATGGCTGCTAAAGAAAGGCAAATGCTAACGACTAAAATTCGCTCTTGGTCTGTTGCAGAAATTTCAAAGGGGGGTAGTTGGTGGTAGTTGGCTAGTACCGAACCTAGGCCTCTTGAACCCAAATCTGTGATCCATTGCGCGACCAAGGCCTTAAAGTCCTTATCTAGGAATGCTTCGTGCTCGCGTTTGGTTAAGCTCTTTCTAAGTTCGAATTTTTGCGTAAGCAGCAGCGGCAATATTGACGGCCAGTCTGGCTCTAGACCTGTTTGGTCAGCAATGGTCACCAACATAGCCTCATCGCTTTCTGTAACAGCGCGGTGTAAGGGCGCCAGAATGTCGGCGTGCAATTCTTCCAAGGCAGCGTTTACATAGCTGGCTATTTGCGCAAAGTTCTCACTGGCTTGGCGGCTTAGATGGGAGGTTAGGTCGATCCATTGGTCGCGTTTGCTGAGCATTGCAACGAGCAAGCGCTCTGCGTTAACCGCATTGTTGTCTAACATAGCGAGGAAGTCGGCAATATAATCTTGCGCTGGGTTGTTGGTATAAAGTTGCCCGAGCAATGCTTGGGCAGCGCTGGCATAGAGGGGTTTGGCATCTTTTGCGATATCCATGCCGCTGACGCTATGTAGGCCAGGGATCTGCGTCGCCAATTCTTTGGCGAAGCTGTCTATGGTTTGAATCTTTAAGCGGCTGGGGTTGTAGCGGATTTTCCAGCCCATCTCGTCATCGCGACGAGATACTCTTTTCGCTAACTCCGAATCCTCATTGAGCGTAGCAAGTATGCGTGCCTTCATTTCCGCGGCAGCGGCTTTTGTGAAGGTGATAGCGAGGATTTCTTCTGGCCGTTGAACAATCATCAACAGGTTCAAATAGCGTTCGACTAACAGTGTGGTTTTGCCGGAACCTGCAGGTGCTTGGACAATATAAGAGCCACCAACATTAAGCGCTAAGTCGCGTTGTTGTTGGTCAGGTGGTGTTATTCTATTGACCATTGATTCTGCACAAATTGGTTAAGTGACAATGTTCACAGGCGCCTTTGCTCGGCGCCACATCGGCTTTGCCTAATGCAATGTCTTGGGCCAGTTCGGTGAGTTCAAGTTGCCAGCTCGCGACTTTATCGTTCCAGCTTACGTTGCTGTCTTTGCTGTTAAGATTTGTACCGTCCGGGTTCTTGATGCTGAAGCCTTTGCTGTTTGCAGCGAGTAAATTCCCCGACGGGTCGGCAATGCCATCGACGCTGACTTCTTGGTCTTTAATTGAGGCAAAGTAGACCCCAGCAACTTTACCTGAAAGCAGCGCGTAGGCGGCGAGTTGCGGGTCTGAGATGGGTTCGGCGAGCGCGCCTTTGACGGTATTTTTATTGCTTTTGTAGTCAATTATGACCTCTTGCTGGTCAATCTCATCAACGCGGTCAATTTGCAAAGAAAAAGTTAAACCGGCTAGGTCGAGATCAAAATGTTGCTCGATACCCGTGACTTTGAAAGGTCTGCGTTGTACTTCTAAGGCAAGCCATTGATGTACAAGATCTGTAATACGCCTCACTTCATTATCAATATATGAAGTGGGTAAGCTTCTATGTGTTGCAAGCACTAGGCGGCATTGTTTTTCGATTTCTGCGCCATTGATTTGTTTTACGCTTTCACTGTCAGCATAGATGCGCATAAGATTTTCTAAAACCTTATGCAAGGAGTTGCCCCTATCGATAGCGTCGAGAAAGTCCTTAGCTTGGCGAGGTTGTTTTAACCCAAGTCTGGATGTGGCGTAGGCTTTAAAGGGGCAATTTGCCTGGTTTTTTAAAATTCCGGTGCCGCCCTTAATATGTGAGTCGGTAAGTGCGGTGCCAACGCCGTCTTCGTCATATTCTAAGTGTGTGCCTTGCCTTACCATTAAGGGGTGGCGCAGAGAGTAGTCTACAGGCCGCGGCTCAACAATCTCGCTGTCCTCGCCGGCGCTTTGGCTGTCATGCAGTTCGTCAGTGAGCGCGTCCAAAACCAACTTGCTGGGTAACTGTGGCGCATCGTTTTCAATCTGGGTATAGCTGAAATGTAATTGGGCTGCGCAATTTTGCCAGTGACCCAATGTACGTTGCGCAAAGGCCAATTCTTGCTCTTGATTGCATCTGGGTAGGCCAAATTCTTCGGCTACAGAGCGGGGAATAAAAGGATTTAGCTGCGCAGAGCTGGGGAAGTTAGAAGCGCTCATGCCGCAAACCCATAAATGCGAGAAACTCAGACCGGTGGTTTCTAATAAGCCTAAGATTTGAATCGGGGAGGCTTGGCGTTGTGGCGCAAAAGGCTTTTGTTCTAGGTTGAATTCGATAAAGTCGAGGGCTTGGCGTAGCGAAATCTGATTTTGATTTTGTAAACTTGCCAAACTATCGAACTGGGTGAATATGCTATGTGCTGCCTGGTACTGGATGGAGTTGATGTTGCTCAATTTCGGCCAGTCAGCGGTTTTCAGTAAATCTCTAATATGCGACACCCACTCACGGATATTTGCTCGTTGCGGCAGTTGCTCGAGCAAGTTAATGAGATTTGATGCTTCTCGAGCGGAATCGAGGCGCTTTAGGTCTTGGGGCGCAATATTCCGACGCAGAAAATTGGGCCAATTCTTGTTCAGGGTATTGCACCATGGCAAATGCAAAAACGGTGAATCTGCCAACTTGGCGATGGTATTTGGGTCTGCTGATTGCTCACACCAATTGAGTAGGGTCCGAGCGTGTAGCCACACTGGTTGAGTGGACAAACTGGTGCCCCCGGACATATCAAATTTGGGTATGGCACTGCCTGAATCCGGGTTCAGCGTGACCGCAAATTGACGCTGAACCATGGCGTAGTCTTGCACTAGGCTAGGTATCACTACGCCGACACAGCTTTCCGGGTGAGTGTCTTGTATATGTTTGCTCCAACAAGCGGCGGCAGCCAATTCTTCTGCGAAGCTATTGAACCCAAGCAATGGTGCAGCCTGGGCCGCAGGTAGGGTAACAAGCTCTCCCAGAGCAGCTGGCGCAAAGGCAACAATTTGATCTTCGCTGTTTAGGCAATGTACCCCAGATTTGGCATTTAGCTGTTCAAGCACTCCGGTTTCAGCTTTCGTGAGATGTTCAAAGGCGATAAGTAGGATTGGCTCATTGATCGAGGCGTCTTGCGCGACCAGCAACCCAGCAATATCCGCTTCAACCACTTCATTTTTGTTGATTTGTCGGTTTACTCGGCGCGCCCAGTCAGTAAACAGTTGGGAGCGACCAGAATTCATAGCCACATGTTCAAGATCAATTGCATAGCGACGGACTAATTCCCAGGCTTGCAGGGCAATTGGTGTTAGGTGTTCGGCGCCCTCAGGGGCTGCTGTTTGAAAGCGCAATAATAAATTGGCTGGAGCAATGATCTTTTTACCACTGTCGTGAAGGTCTTGTTGCTGGGTAAATTCCCGTACAAGAAGCTGCCGTAGGCTAATGCAATTGAGGGTGGGCCAAGCTCTGGCTCCGTTTGCTGCTTGGGCTAAGTCATAGGCACTGCGATACTCGCGCGCTAAGCGCTCATTTGGCGTCACAACGAGATGGTGTTCCAGCGCGTTGAGGAGCAGGGGGCTAATGTGGACAAATGTACTTGGCATGACGAAAGTTTAACCTAAGTACTTGGATTTTTGAGTGCCCTGAGCGTTTAAAGTGCAGATAACTAGGGCAATCGCAGAAAAGAGTTCGCTTGGATGGTTAGGGCTGAGTCGGTGATTTTTGAACATCTTAGTTAAAGGGCAGGTGAGAGCCGGTTAGATATTGATTCCTCTGCGATTATTGCAATGTTTTTGTGCTGGAAGGTATGCACTGGCACCAAGTAAAGCTAAAATAAACTCTCTAGTAGCCTTGGTCACAGAGACTTTGGCTTTTTGTTAAATTTTTCAAGTTGAGACTGCAATATATGTGGCATTTGATAGAAGATTTTTTTGATCAAAACATTTTGATGAAAGCGTTTATAGGTTGGGGCTGGTTATCTGTGTTAATTATGATTTTTAGCTTCGTGCAACAGGCAACGGCTTAAAAAAATGTGGCTCTCAACACTATCGGAGCAACAGCGACACGCAGCTCTGCGCCTTGCGCATAATGTTGTTGTTTCTGATGGCATATTGGACCCCAATGAGGAAGGTATGCTCGACGAGTTTCGTCGTGAGATGGCGCTTTCCGATGTTGCCGAGCTAGAGTATCTGGAGTTGGATGGTATTGAGAAGATCTTCGCGGACCGCCGATCTCGTATGATCTTGTTGCTCAATCTATGTAAGCTCAGTTATGCAGACGGAGCCTTTGAAATTGAAGAAGAGTGTTTGCTGCGCGAAATTAGCAAAACATTTGATTTCTCTGACGACGATTTCAGCTTGGTAGATAATTGGGTCAAGCGTGTTTGTGCGCTTGAGCAAGAAGGTATTGAGATGATGGAAAGCGCTACTTGATTCATTTTAGCCTGAACGCCATGCATATTGCGTTTAGCTTACTTAAGTAGGGGGCTGAAGTGGAACAAAATGAAGATGAGCAGCAACTGCAAGAATGGCTGGATAGATTGCTTTTAGAGCATCGTGATCTTGATGTGGCGATTAAGCATCTGACCGAAAGCCGGCACCATGACAGTATGAGAATACAGCGATTGAAGCAGCGTAAACTTAAACTGAAAGACACTATTCATAAGATCGAAAGTGAGCTTATCCCTGATTTAGATGCCTAAAAGAGGGTTGGTGGCTTGTTTAACCGAAATGTACCGAAGCCTCGATGGCATAGGTTGCGACAGCATATAGGACTATCGCCATGTCAATTCTTCCAGACAAACCACTAACGGTTGCTATTTCTTCCACAGTCTTATTCGATCTAACTACCTCCAATAATATTTATGAAGACCAAGGTTTAGAGGAATATCGGCGCTACCAGATTGCTCAAGAAGATGCGGTTTTAACGCCGGGTGAGGGGTTTTTCCTCGTTGAAAAGCTGCTGAATATAAATAAATTGTTAGGCAAACCTAAAGTAGAAATTATACTTTTGTCGCGCAATTCAGCAGACACCGGGTTGCGGGTTTTCAATTCTATTAGAGCCCACAACTTAGACATTACGCGAGCTGCGTTTTGTAGTGGCCAGTCACCGTACCGTTATATCAATGCATTTAATTGTGATTTGTTCCTGTCCTCTAATGCCGAAGATGTCCGCCAAGCATTAACCCAAAATGTTGCCGCCGCTACTTTAATGGGGCGCAGTAAATCCCAGCCCGGAGCGGAAAACGAAGCGCTTAAATTAGCCTTCGATGGAGATTCTGTATTGTTCTCGGATGAGGCAGAAATGATTTACCAAACTCAAGGTTTAGAAGCTTTCAGCGAATCAGAAGTCAGCAAGGCCAACCGAGAGTTGGGCGGTGGACCCTTTAAGGCGTTCCTGGGTGCTTTGCACAAATTACAGAATGAATTTCCAGAAGGCGAAAGTCCTATACGAACGGCCCTTGTAACTGCCAGGGGCGCGCCTGCCCACGAGCGCGTTATTCGCACCTTGCGAGCATGGGATATTCGACTGGACGAATCTTTATTCCTCGGAGGTATGGATAAGACCGAGTTTCTACGCTCATTTGAAGCAGACATTTTCTTTGATGATCATGCAGCCCATTGTGAGCGTGCAGCAGATCACATTCCTACAGGCCACGTTCCTCATGGCATTGTTAATCACGAGTAACCTCGACATCACTTTGGGTGTGGTTTTTTAACAGCAATGAAAATCAACAACGCCTCAAGCCCTTGAGTTCGCAAAAGTCCCCTTACTGTAGTGTTAGAAGAATGTCGATATGGGCAAAATTTATGGGATTCCCAGGGCGTATAGGGCTAGAATAGGAATAACAAAAATTTTCTTATAACTTTTGGTGATAAGGATATAGTCAGTTAACAACTTATTGGTCTCTAACTCAGGGCGCAAATATGAAATTACAGCAGCTTAGGTATGTGTGGGAAGTCGTAAAAAACGATCTAAATGTCTCGGCCACCGCTCAGGCACTTTTTACTTCGCAGCCCGGCGTGAGTAAACAGATTAGGCTCTTGGAAGACGAGTTAGGTATTGAGATATTTGTCCGCAGCGGTAAGCATCTGACCGAAGTCACTCAAGTGGGTGCGCACATAGTTAAGATGGCTGGTGAAATTCTTGATAAGACCCGCACTATTAAAGAAATCGCCCAAGAGTATTCCAACGAAGATCAAGGGTCACTGACCATTGCCACCACGCATACTCAAGCGCGTTATGCGTTGCCTGCGGTCATTCAGAATTTTCGTAGCAAATATCCTGATGTTGCACTGCACATGAATCAAGGTACGCCAGAGCAAATATCCCAGCTTGCCGCTTCAGGTGCTGCGGATTTCGCAATCGCTACTGAAGGCATGGAGCTGTTTAAAGATCTGGTCATGATGCCTTGTTACAGGTGGAACAGATCGGTCGTTGTGCCTAAAGACCACGCGCTCGCAAAGAAAGACCAGCTAACGTTAGAGGACTTGGCAGAATTTCCAATCGTCACTTATGTATTTGGTTTTACCGGGCGTTCCAAGCTGGATGACGCCTTCGGCCAAGCCGGGTTGATCCCTAATGTCGTGTTTACTGCCACAGATACCGATGTCATAAAGACCTATGTGCGCCTAGGTATAGGGGTGGGTATCATTGCGTCAATGGCCTATGACGAAGATCAAGATGCAGATTTAGTCAGATTAGATGCCAGCCACCTGTTTGAATCTAGCGTTACGCATATTGGCTTTCGCCGTGGCACTTTTTTACGCCGGTATATGTTAGATATGATCAGCGAGTTTGCACCCCATTTAGATGGCCGCATTGTTCACGAGGCACAGGCTTGTTTCACCACTGCCGAGAGACAGAGTTTGTTTGAGGCGGTTGAATTGCCGAATAGGTGAGGTGGTGACGGTCGGCTTAAACACGGGCTTTTAGCCTGTTGGATTATTTTTTGGCCTCTAAAGTGTTTGCTGCGAGTTAATATTTGCCTTTCACTTTGGCCGAAACTTTACAAAAACATGCTCAGCCACAAATACGCCATTGTGATGAGCGGGGTAATGTTTGAAGCCATTATTGGTATAGTTTCAGTGAAGATGCGAATAAACAACTGCGCATCTTGCTAGGTCCTTCAATTAGGGCGTTAAAAAAATGAGAGCAGCCTTAGTTGTACCTTCTCTCGGTTGGCTACCCGTTGCCCGGAATTATCCTCACTACCACAATGGACACTGAATCTGGAGCGTTTGCAGAACATGTGCAGTTTGCCAAGGAAACGCCTGCCGATCATAGGTGCCGTTAGTCCTTGCCTAAGATTTGGTATTTGCGCCGCATAAAAGATCCTAATGTAGCCAGGGTCAGGCCCGGAAGAAATACCCATATTAATTCCGAGGCGATCACTCTTAACCCCCACTCGGAGAAAAATGCTTTCACGCCTATTGGTGATACTTGGATAGGTCGGAAGGGCAGGAAGTGCCGTTCGTGGTCGAAAGGCCAGTATAAAGCCACACCTAGACCTCCATTGGTCATTGCGTCTAACAGCGCATGGGAGGCACAGGCGATAAAGCAAATGGTGAATATCATTATTGGGTGGGAGCGCAGCTGGCGCCAAAAAACCGAACAGAGTAGGGCAACTACACCGGCAAAAGCCAAAGAATGGGTGAACCCTCGGTGTCCCCATTGAGATTCGTATGCGATGCCAAATTTGAAAGCAATCACATCAATATCAGGAAATATGGCTAACGCCATAGCCAGTACTAAAAGGCGGATATTAAAGCGTTTGCCTTTAAGAGCAGCATAGGCCACTGCTGGAACTACGATATGTGCGAAGGCTGATGCCATGTATGCCGCCTATGAAGATGTCTCGCGACACCAAGTCTTTGGTGTTAAGTCATCTTATTCGCCTGCAGATCCAAGTTCGGCTTTCTGTCGTGGCTCGATAATTGTTAGTTAGTATTTGTTAATAATATTAATGACGTTTTGGCTGTGCAGGCCGCATTCTTTCTTGGTTTCTTCTTCCCACCACCAACGTCCGGCTCGTTCATGCTCTTGTGGACCAATAGCTCTAGTGCAGGGCTGGCAGCCGATTGAAACAAAGCCGTTGTCGTGAAGTGGGTTGTAAGGTACTTCATTGACTCTGATGTATTGCCACACGTCAGCTGATGTCCATTCGGCCAATGGATTGAACTTGGTCAACTCATTGTTTGGGGTTGAGAATGCAGCATCTATTTGCTCTAAAGGAACGTCGGTGCGGGTGACGCTTTGGTCTTTACGCTGTCCGGTGATCCAAGCCTTCAAATGGCTGAGCTTTTGTCTTAAAGGCTGAATCTTTCTGACCCCACAGCATTCGCTATGGCCGTCTTCGCGAAAGCTGAAAAGTCCTTTTTCTTTGACCAAGTCACGGAGTGCTTTAGCGTCGGGCGACAGTAGCTCGATAGATGTCCCGTAGTGAGTTCTGATTTTCTCAATAAACTCATAAGTCTCGGGGTGCAGGCGTCCTGTGTCTAAGGAGAACACATCAACTTTATAACCTAAACGGTATATCAGATCGATAAGCACCACATCTTCCGCACCACTAAAAGACACGGCTATGCTGCCTGTCTCAAATCGACTTAGTGCATCAGCCAAAAGTGTTCTCGTGGTTGCTACTAGACTGTTGTCTTTCGTCTGGGTATTTTTCGAAGCCATTTCTGCTAGTTCCTTTGCTAGTTCCTCTGCTATGACGGCGCGAGTAGGGGCTAAATAGCGCTTTTGTCGCGACTCATCATTTCACCAGCGCAGGCTAACAGCGCAAAAGCTATTAAAAAAAGAACATCTTGCTATATGCTTACGCCAAATTAATTAGTGGGGCATATTTTGGATATTTTGTGTTTGGATCTAGAAGGCGTTTTAGTGCCAGAAGTTTGGCAGGCGGTAGCGCGAGAAACTCAGTTACCCGAGTTACTCAAGACCACGCGAGATATTCCAGTGTACGAGGATCTTATGGATTATCGCCTGGATATTTTACGTGCTCAGGGCATTACTCTCACTGATATTCAGAATGAGATTGCGAAGCTTAAGCCTTTAGACGGCGCCAAAGATTTTCTAGATTGGGCCGGCGAACGATTTCAGGTGGCCATTATTTCGGATACGTTTTATGAGTTTGCTGGACCACTGATGGTACAACTAGGGGATCCGTTCTTACTTTGTCACAAGTTAATTGTCGAAGATGACCGTGTGGTGGGTTATAAGCTGCGACAAACTGACCCGAAACGGCACTCTGTTAAGGCTTTTAAATCTCTGGATTTAAAGGTCATTGCGGCAGGGGACTCGTTTAATGATGTGTCTATGCTTGAAGAGGCCGATCATGGGATTTTCTTTCAGGCACCGGAAAATGTTCGCGCGCAATTTCCGCAATATCCCTTGGCTGCAGACTACGCCGAGTTACAAGCGCTAATTGAAGAGGCTGTAGGCTAGGCATTGCCTAGTAATGTAGACTAGGGCTCGGATTTGAAGAGATCAATATTCTATTGATTTAGTATTAGATATTCATCGCGTACGCTAACAGTGCGCGATTGTGTAACGCCCAATGTCGATGGGTTGGAAACTTGGAGAAGGAATAGAATGAGTCAAGGTAAGAAATTTCGTGCGGCCATGGCCAGTGAAAAACCGTTACAAATTCCAGGCACCATTAATGCGTATACCGCGTTGATGGCAGAAAGCGTTGGATATAAAGCCATCTATTTGTCTGGTGGTGGCGTTGCCAATGCTTCCTATGGCTTGCCAGATCTTGGTATGACCTCCCTTAACGATGTGCTTGAAGACGTACGCCGAATTACTGCCGCTACCAGTGTGCCGCTACTCGTGGACATAGATACTGGTTGGGGTGGCGCTTTTAATATTGCACGCAGTGTCAAGGATATGATCGCTGCAGGTGCTGGCGCTGTACATATCGAAGACCAAGTGGCGCAAAAACGTTGTGGTCACAGACCGAATAAGTCCATTGTCACCGTTGCTGAAATGGTTGACCGAATTAAGGCCGCAGTAGACGCCAAAACTGACCCAGATTTTGTCGTTATGGCAAGAACCGATGCATTGGCAGTGGACGGCATGAACGCAGTGGTAGATCGTGCTGGCGCTTTTGCTGAAGCTGGAGCTGACGCAATTTTTGCCGAAGCTATGACTGAAATTGGCATGTATGCACCGATTGTTGAGGCCGCGGGCATTCCTGTGTTGGCAAACCTGACCGAATTTGGTGAAACGCCCTTGTACACAACGGATGAACTAGCTGCTGTAGATATTGCTATGGCCCTTTATCCGCTTTCGGCATTTCGAGCTATGAATAAGGCCGCGCTTAATGTTTATCAAACCATTCGATCCGAAGGCACTCAAACATCCGTAGTGGACACTATGCAAACCCGTATGGAACTTTATGATTTCTTGGGCTATCACGAGTACGAGCAAAAGTTAGACCGCCTGTTTGCTGAGCAAGCATCTTAGGTTGGGCTTAGCTTAGGTTGGCCTGAGGTTTAGCTGAGGTTTAGCTGAGGTTTAACTGAGGTTTAACTGAGGTTTAGCTGAGGTTTAACTGAGGTTTAACTGAGGTTTAGCTGAGGTTTAACTGTGGTTTAACTCGGGTTTAACTTAGTTTCAGGGATAGATTTCGGTTTAAGTTACATTAAGAGGGTCGGCTCAGTTCGAACCCACATAATTTGATTGTTGAGGAGAGTTTAAATGGTAGAAAAAGTACTAGGTGGAGCAGGGCTGCGCGGTCAGAGCGCGGGAACAACAGAACTTTGCACTGTAGGACTAAGTGGCACTGGGCTGACCTATCGTGGCTATGATATTTCTGATCTCGCTGATAATGCGACTTTTGAAGAAGTAGCCTACCTTATGTTTCATGGCGAATTGCCGAATCAAGCCCAGTTAGATGGCTACCGCGCAGTGCTCAAGGGCAATCGGGTGCTGCCACAGGCTCTTTTAGAAGTTCTAGAGCGTATTCCAGCGTCAGCACATCCAATGGACGTGTTGCGCACCGGTTGCTCAATGCTCGGCAATTTGGAGCCAGAAGACGGCTTCGAGAATCAACAGAGAGCTGCGGATCGTTTGTTAGGTGCTCTTCCAGGCATCATTAACTACTGGTATCGCTTCAGCCATGAAGGCGTGCGTATTAAGACCGATACGGATGCAGAGTCTCTAGCGGGCCATTTCTTGCAAACGCTCACCGGCGAGAAGCCCAGTGAATTGCATGAACGGATAATGGATATTTCGTTAATACTCTATGCTGAGCATGAGTTTAATGCGTCCACATTTACCGCTCGAGTCTGTGCGTCTACGTTGTCTGATATGCATTCCTGCGTCACCGGTGCCATCGGTTCCTTGCGCGGACCTTTGCATGGCGGCGCCAATGAAGCGGCTATGGAGCTGATCCAGAAGTTTGCTTCTGCGGAAGAGGCCACAGCTGGTATCTTAGGCATGTTGGAGCGTAAAGATAAAATCATGGGCTTTGGCCACGCGATTTATCGCACCTCAGATCCGCGTAATGTCATTATTAAGAAGTGGGCAGAAAAGCTTGCTACAGAAGTTGGCGATACAGTCTTGTACCCGGTTTCTTGTGCAGTAGAAAAGGTCATGTGGGATGAGAAAGAGTTGTTTGCCAACGCAGACTTTTTCCACGCGTCCACTTACAACTTTATGGGCATTCCCACTAAGTTGTTTACGCCGATCTTTGTTTGTTCAAGAGTCTCTGGTTGGGCAGCTCATGTTATGGAGCAGCGGCAGAATAATCGTATTATTCGTCCTAGCGCAGATTACATTGGACCAGAACCCAGAGTTTTGACGCCAATTGCCCAGCGCTAAGTTCGCTAGGGCTATCGCCGGACGCATATTTATGGGTCTGGTGTAGGCGCAAAGACAAAGTTGGCCTAACAAGTTGGCTTAACAAGTTGGAAGAAACAAGCTGGAATAAATAAGTTGGAAAGTTCCAAATTGGAAAGAAGAGGATATAGAGTTTTCTATAACCTCTTTTTTTTGGTCACGAAATTAGGTTCGCCTGGCTGCAGTGGCCGTTAGAAAGAGTCTCCGGGAATTCTTACCCAGCCCTCCATAAGAACTCGAGCACTGCGACTCATGCTGGCTTTGCTAACAGTCCACTCCTCACCAACTAACTGCGCTGCTGCGCCAACTTTTAGCGTACCTGACGGATGGCCAAATTTAACCGCGTCTAGCTCACCGCCGCCTGCGGCCAAGTTGACCAATGTGCCGGGTATTGCGGCTGCGGTACCGATGGCCACCGCTGCCGTACCCATCATGGCGTGGTGTAGTTTGCCCATAGACAGCGCGCGTACCTGTAGGTCTATATCCGCCGCCGCAATGTCTTTACCGCTAGATGATGTATAAGCCTTAGGCTTGGCGACAAAGGCCACCTTTGGTGTGTGTTGTCGACCTTGGGCTTGCGCTAAATCGCTGATCAACCCCATACGTAACGCACCGTGGGCGCGAATGTTTTCAAAGAGCGCCAAGGCGTTGTCATCGTTGTTGATGTCATCCTGTAACTCGCAGCCGGTATACCCAATTTCTTCAGCGTTTAGAAATATGGTGGGTATGCCTGCGTTAATCATGGTGGTTTTGAGTGTGCCTACACCCGGAACTTCTAGGTCGTCTACCAAGTTGCCGGTAGGGAACATAGAACCACCGTCAGCATCTGCAGGCTCGAGAAAATCTAACTGCACTTCAGCGGCAGGGAAGGTCACGCCGTCGAGTTCAAAATCGCCAGTTTCACACACTTCGCCATTTTGCATGGGTACGTTAGCAATAATGGTTTTGCCAATATTCGCCTGCCAAATGCGTACTACGGCAATACCGTTGTCAGGCACTCTAGCGGCGTCTACCAAGTTGTTGGCAATGGCAAAAGCACCCACTGCCGCAGATAAGTTGCCACAGTTACCACTCCAATCAACAAAAGCTTTGTCGATGGCCACTTGGCCGAAGAGATAATCTACATCATGTTCTGCAACGGTGCTTTTTGCCAATATCACAGACTTGCTGGTGCTTGATGTGGCGCCACCCATACCATCCGTTTGCTTGCCGTATGGGTCAGGGCTGCCAATGACGCGCAGGATCATATTGTCTCGCGCCGCGCCAGTAACTTGCGCAGACTCTGGCAAGTCTGCCAAATTAAAAAAGACGCCTTTACTGGTGCCCCCGCGCATATACGTTGCGGGGATTTTTATTTGCGGTACTTGTGCCATTTAACTAAATCCTAAAAGGCGCTTTTAGACAAGCGCCACTAAAAGTGCGCGATTAATGAGCAGCAGTGCTGCTGGACTCTAAGAAGTCTTGAGCGAAGCGCTGTAATACGCCGCCGGCTGTATAGATAGAAACTTCCTCGGCCGTGTCTAAACGACAGGTGGCTTCTACTTCTAACGACTCCCCTGACGCGCGATTAATAATCACTTTGAGCGTAGCCCGTGGCGTAGGTTCGCCAATAACGTCAAAAGTTTCGGTTCCATCAATAGCGAAGGTTTTGCGATTCTCGCCGTTTTTGAATTCCAGCGGTAACACGCCCATACCTACAAGGTTGGTTCGGTGAATACGTTCAAAGCCTTCGGCTAAAATCGCTTCAACACCAGCTAGACGCACACCTTTAGCTGCCCAGTCTCTGGAGGAGCCTTGGCCGTAATCAGCGCCAGCAACAATAATCAGCGGCTGGTTTCTTTCCATATACACTTCTATGGCTTCCCACATGCGGCTGACTTTGCCGTCTGGTTCTATGCGAGCTAGTGATCCTTGTTTGGCTGCACCATCTTCCAACACCATTTCATTGACGAGTTTCGGGTTAGCAAATGTGGCTCGTTGGGCAGTTAAGTGGTCGCCGCGGTGGGTGGCATAAGAATTAAAGTCTTCTTCAGGCAAACCCATTTTGTCTAAGTATTCGCCCGCTGCGCTGTCTAACATGATGGCGTTGGACGGCGATAGGTGGTCTGTGGTGATGTTGTCACCCAGCACCGCCAGTGGGCGCATGCCTGACAGTGAACGTTCTCCCGCTAAAGCGCCTTCCCAATAAGGAGGGCGTCTAATGTAGGTGCTGTTAGGGCGCCAGTCATAAAGGGGGTCGGTAAGGCTAGTGACATCTTTTAGGGAAACAAACATTGGGTCATAGACCTTGCTGAACTGCTCAGGTTTTACACTGGCTTTAACAATTTGATCAATTTCTTCGTCACTGGGCCAAATGTCTTTTAGGGTAATGTCGTTGCCATTGGCGTCTGTGCCTAAAATATCTTTTTCAATGTCGAAACGAATTGTTCCTGCAATAGCGTAAGCAACCACCAATGGCGGTGATGCCAAGAATGCCTGTTTGGCATGGGGGTGTATGCGTCCGTCGAAGTTACGATTGCCGGATAGTACAGCGGTTGAGTATAGATCTCGGTCGATAATTTCTTGTTGAATTACAGGGTCCAATGCACCACTCATGCCGTTACATGTGGTGCAGGCAAAACCGACAATGCCAAAGCCAAGTGCTTCTAGTTCTTTAAGCAAATCGGCCTCCTCTAAATAAAGCTGCACCGCCTTTGAGCCCGGGGCCAAAGACGTTTTAACCCAAGGCTTTCTAGTCAATCCTAACGCATTGGCATTACGCGCTATGAGCGCTGCTGCAATAACATTGCGAGGATTACTGGTGTTCGTGCAACTGGTGATGGCGGCGATAATCACTGCACCATCGGGCATCTCGCCTTCGACATTCTCTACAACGCCTGAAATTCCCAGCTTGGCCAAATCCGCAGTGGCCACTCTTCTGTGTGGGTTTGAAGGCCCAGCAATGTTGCGGCCTACGCTTGAAAGATCAAATGTCAGGGTGCGTTCATATACTGCTGTGGTCAGACTGTCGGCCCAGAGCCCAGTAGCCTTTGCGTAGGTTTCTACCAGTTTGACTTGCTCTGGGTCGCGGCCAGTTAACTGTAGATATTCGATTGTTTGCTTATCGATATAGAACATGGCGGCGGTTGCGCCAAATTCAGGCGTCATATTGGAAATGGTCGCGCGATCGCCTAGCGTCAATTCGTTGGCGCCCTCACCAAAGAATTCTAAGTAAGAAGAGACCACTTTTTGTTCACGTAAAAATTCGGTAATGGCCAAGACGATGTCTGTTGCTGTGATGCCTGGTTGTCTTCTGCCACTTAGCTCCACACCAATGATATCTGGTAGGCGCATGTAGGAGGCGCGGCCTAGCATGACGCTTTCCGCTTCGAGGCCGCCAACACCAATTGCTATGACTCCTAGTGCATCTACGTGAGGCGTATGACTGTCTGTACCCACAAGGGTGTCAGGGAAAGCTACACCGTCTTTGGCATGGACAACTGGCGACATTCGTTCGAGGTTAATTTGATGCATGATGCCGTTGCCGGGTGGAATAACGTCGACATTTTCAAAAGCCGTAGCGGTCCAATTAATAAAGTGGAAACGGTCATCATTACGACGATCTTCTATGGACCTGTTTTTTTCGAATGCGTCGGTTTCAAAACCGGCATGCTCGACAGCCAAAGAGTGATCAACGATCAGCTGTGTAGGCACCACTGGGTTGACCTTGGATGGGTCACCGCCCTTGGCGGCAATGGCGTCTCTGAGGCCCGCTAAATCCACAAGGGCTGTTTGTCCAAGGATGTCATGACAAACCACTCGTGCTGGAAACCATGGAAAATCCAAGTCCTGCTTACGGAAAACAATTTGTTCTAGTGAGGCTGTAAGTAACTCTGGATCACAACGACGGACTAGGTTTTCGGCCAATACACGCGACGTGTAGGGCAGAGTTGCATAAGTACCCGGCTGTATAGCATTAATGGCGGCCTCGGTATCGAAGTAGTCTAGTTTGGTGCCGGCAAGTGGTTTACGGTGTAAATGATTCATCTATTATTGGTCCATCATGATGATTAACGCAGCACCTAATTTGCTGCAAAATTTTGGCTATTTAGCCTTCTCTATGTCTTTAATCTTTAATCTATATTTCAAATCTATATCGCAAAAGTCGTTGTTAGCGTTCACCTTAGGGTTCTCGTCTAAGTGCTTTTATTGGCTAATTCGCGACTTTATTCTAGCGTGCCCAGCAGTGCAAAAAATGGCTAATTGGGGAAGAAATAGTATCTCAAATTGGTGCAAAGTTTTTCCCCCATGCACCTTTTTGTTTCGCTTACTCAAAGTCTCGTTTTGCTAGCTCGCTGGCGATACCAATATAAGTATCTGGGCGTAGATCTCGCAGTTCGGCTTGGGCAGCTTCTGGCAGTCCCAATTCATCGAGTATTTCTAAAAATAAATCTGCATTCAAACTGCGTCCGCGAGTCACCGCTTTGAGTTGCTCATAGGGCTCATTCATGCCGTATTTGCGCATAACGGTTTGCACCGGTTCTGCCAAAACTTCCCAGCTGTCATCAAGGTCTGCTGCAATGGCCGCTGGGTTAACATCTAATCGCGAAAGACCTTTTAGAGTTGCTTGATAAGCAATACCACAATGGGCAAACGACGAACCAATATTGCGCAGCACCGTTGAATCCGAAAGGTCTCTTTGCCAGCGCGATACCGGCAGTTTGCTGGCCATATGATCGAGTAGGGCGTTTGCCAAGCCAATATTACCTTCAGAGTTTTCAAAATCGATTGGGTTGATTTTGTGCGGCATAGTGGAGGAGCCGGTTTCGCCTTCGACTTTGCGTTGTTTGAAATAGTTGATAGAAATGTAACTCCAAATGTCGCGATCGAAATCGAGCACAATTTGGTTGAAACGCATGATGCAATGAAAAACTTCTGCCAGATAGTCATGAGGCTCTATTTGTGTGGTCCAAGGGTTGTTGACCAAGCCTAGGCGCTGAATGAATTGTGCGGATAAATCTGCCCATGGCAAATTCGGGTAAGCGCTGAGGTGTGCGTTGAAGTTGCCGACCGCGCCATTAAATTTTGCCAATATTTCTACTGCGGCAAGTTGTTTACGCTGTCTATGCAGGCGCACAGCAACATTTTTCATTTCCTTGCCTAAAGTTGTAGGGGACGCAGTTTGGCCGTGGGTGCGAGATAACATTGGCAGCTCGGCATACTCCTGAGCCAAGTCATCGATCGCCTTTATTAATTGGTCCATGTGCACGAGTAATACATCTTCAACGCCGGCCTTTACCATGAGTCCATAAGCGGTATTGTTTATGTCCTCTGAGGTGCAGCCAAAGTGTACCCACTCATTGATCGCCTGCAGGTTAGGGCGCAGGGCAAACTGTTCTTTTAGGTAGTATTCTACGGCTTTCACGTCGTGGTTTGTGGTGGCCTCAATTTCTTTGATGCGGGCAGCGCCAACGGCATCGAAATTGGCTGCAATAGCGGTGACAAAAGCACGATCCGCAGCTTCAAGGCGAGGTATTTCTGGTATCTCGGTACAGTCACTGAGAAACAGTACCCACTGACATTCAACCTCTGTACGGTACTTGATCAAGCCAAATTCGCTGGTTATGTGCGCGAGGTTTTCTACCTTGCTGCGGTAGCGCCCGTCGATGGCAGAAATGGCGAAGATTGAATCAATTTGGCTCATAGTTCTTAACTCGTTAAAAATTTGTTATTTGAATTTTTTGTTGCAAAAAAAACGCTATATAAGAATAACTCAAGGGTTTATCTTTTGTCCGCGTGCTCTATTACTGCGCCGCCGATCATCTGGTCATTATCGTACAAGGCCACATATTGTCCCGGTGCAATCGCCCTTTGGGCTTGTTCAAACTTAACCAATAGTCGGCCATTGGCTGCTTGGCTTATTTGGCATGCTTGATCTTCTTGGCGGTAACGAATTCTGGCATGACATTTTAGCGGAAAACTCGGTTCTACTAGCCAATTGGCATCATCTGCATGCAACCAATCGCCGAGCAGATCGCTTTGCTCCTGACTGATGATGAGAGTATTTGCCTGGGGCTGTTTGGCACAGACATACCAAGGGCGTTCCTTGCGTCCAGCCACGCCACCAATATTAATGCCCTGACGCTGGCCTAGGGTGTAGTAGTGCAGGCCGCGGTGTTCGCCTAAGGTTCTACCTTGCTTGTCCTTAATGGGTCCTGGAACGTCCTTTATATAGGTGGCAAGAAAATCCGCAAATCTGCGTTCGCCAATGAAACAAATACCAGTGCTGTCTTTTTTCTTATCATTAGCAAGTCCAAGGTCTGAGGCAATTTCGCGGACCTTAGTTTTTTCTAAATCGCCAAGTGGAAACAGACATTTTTCCAACTGCTTTGCGGGTACTGCCTGCAGGAAATAGGTTTGGTCTTTCTTGTCATCAACGCCTTTCAATATTTTGAAGGGTTGTTGGGTATCTAGGCCGCCACTGCGACGTACATAATGTCCGGTGGCAATGTAGTCGGCGCCGAGGCTGGTGGCATAGTCGACAAATTGCTGAAATTTGATTTCTCTATTGCATAAAATGTCAGGGTTGGGTGTGCGCCAGCGCTTGTATTCCCCCAAAAAATGTTCAAATACGTTGTCCCAATATTCAGCTGAAAAGTTCGCGGTATGTAGTTTTAGGCCGAGTTTTTCACATACCGCCCGGGCATCTTCCAAGTCTGTGATTGCTGTACAGTATTCGCTGCCATCGTCTTCTTCCCAATTCTTCATAAACAAGCCTTCTACCGCATAGCCTTGCTCCATGAGTAAGTGGGCCGCGACGGAAGAGTCCACGCCACCAGACATGCCGAGTACAACTCGTTTGCCGGCTTTCGCGCTTGCTTCAGCGATGTGATCTTGGGACATTTGTCTCGCCAAGTGATGATTTTCGAGGAAGGGCATATTACCTCAGGCAGGCTTTTGGGTCAGGTTTTCTCTGCGGCTAATTGCTGGTTCGCCGGTTGCCCGCGTTTCAGGCCACTGCAAGACTGTGAAATTTTTGCTTTAGCGCCTGACCTAGGCGTCCCTAGACTGCATAATGTGCGCTTAACAAAAGGTATTGAGTCATGTCCCTAAGTCATATCAATTCAGCCGGTGAAGCCAATATGGTGGACGTGGGTGATAAACAAGTCACACAACGTGTGGCCAAGGCCAGTGGCAGCATAAAAATGTCTGCGGCGACGTTGACGGCCATTCGTGACAATCAGCTGAAGAAAGGAGAAGTACTGGCGGTAGCCAGAATTGCCGGCATTCAGGGCGCTAAGCGCTGTTCAGACCTAATACCCCTATGTCATCCGCTGGCACTGTCAAAAGTCAGTGTGGAATTTACTGAATTGAGCGATACCGAGTTAGGAGTTGTCGCCGAATGTAAAGTCAGTGGTAAGACCGGCGTTGAGATGGAAGCGTTGACGGCGGTAAGCGTTGCAGCGCTGACTGTTTACGACATGTGTAAGGCCATTGATAAGGCAATGGTGATAGGCCCTATCTGTCTGCTAGAGAAGCAGGGCGGTAAGAGCGGCGATTGGTCGCGGCCCGGGTCAGTGAGCGAGTCCCAATAGATGAGTCAGCACTCAGCAGCGGAGTCGGGAGTGAATATAGACGTTAAATTTTTTGCCTCACTGCGCGAACAAGTGGGCGTAGCAGAATTGCAAATCAACGCGACTAATCTTGCAGCTTTACTTAAAGAGCTAAAGACGCATTTGTCTGATGTGGGGTTCGATCATTTATTGTCGCCAAATATTCGTCTGGCGGTTAACCAAAATCTTGTTGAAGGCGATTGGCGAGAAGCAGCGCTAGTTTTTGCAGCAGGGGATGAGGTGGCGTTTTTGCCGCCGGTTACAGGAGGCTGAGTTGGGTCAGCAAATACAGATTCAGCAACAAGACTTTAGTGTGGACGCAATTTATACCGCCATGCGGCTTGAATATGGCAGTGATATAGGCGCCATTGCTAGTTTTGTCGGCCTAGTTCGAGATCGCAATGCTGTTGCCGGAGATGGCGGCGATGTGCAGACTCTGACACTTGAGCATTATCCCGGGATGACTGAAAAAAGTATTCAGCAAATTCTCGACCACGCTGAAGCGCGCTGGCCGTTAATTGCCACTCATGTGGTGCATCGTGTCGGTACTATGGCGCCTAGCGAGCAAATTGTTCTAGTAATGGTGGCATCAGCTCATAGGGATGCGGCTTTTGCTGGGGCGCAGTATGTTATGGATTGCCTCAAAACCGAGGCTGTTTTTTGGAAGAATGAACAGTCAGATTTAGGCCAAGGTTGGGTGGAATCTACTAATGCGGACAAGATTCGCGCTAAGCGATGGGACGACTAACCCATTCACTCTTCATGGCAATCTTGCTAGCCCTCATCCGAATAATCATACCAGCGCTCTTCAATTCAACGACTGGTGCGGAGTTGAATGTTGAATTCATCTCCCAAATAGCCCCAGCAAGACCCAGCTAACTGCCGTCCTGTGTTGCACATATTCGGTGCGAGGTTTATATTGCTGGGTCACCGCGAGAGGGTAGAGTGAGTGGAATGGGGTCAGCAGACAGCGCTACTCTTTTTCTTTCTTCATAAAATTAACCCGTCGAATTTGTTTCTGTCATTGCTTCTTGTTGTGGCAGCGCATGTTTGGTGCATGTTTGGTGCAAGGTTGACTCAGCTCGATTCGAGTTCAATGATTGAACTACGAATACCGATGGTCCTTATAAGTAAAGATCAAAAATCGATCAAAAATCGATCAAAAAGAACGATCAAAAAGAACGATCAGAAAGAGATCAAATGCGGAGCATTTTTGCTCTGCAGCAGTAGCTCACGCCGAATTTTAGTCACTTTGACATTTGCGCGTGAGACTAATTAAGAAAAGATAAGCAGGGGAATTAGATGAGCGACGAACAAAAGATTATTTATACCGAAACCGATGAAGCCCCACGCTTAGCCACCTACTCGTTACTACCCATAATCAAAGCCTTTTCAGACGCTGCGGGTATTCAAGTTGAAACCCGTGATATTTCCTTAGCAGGACGAATAATAGCGACGTTTCCAGAAATGCTTAGCCCTGAGCAGAGAATCTCCGACGACCTTTCCGAGTTGGGCCTTCTCACCGGTGATCCTGCGGCGAACATTATAAAATTACCGAATATCAGTGCCTCAAATCCGCAAATCCACGAGGCGGTAAAGGAATTGCAGGGTAAGGGTTACAATTTGCCCGAATACCCGGAAGAGCCTACTAATGATGCTGAAAAAGAAATTCAGGCACGTTATGACACGGTGAAAGGTAGTGCGGTAAATCCAGTACTACGCGAGGGTAACTCAGATCGCCGCGCAGCCCCTGCGGTAAAGGACTACGCAAAGAAGCATCCTCATTCCATGGGTGTTTGGTCAACTTCATCAAAGTCTCATGTTGCACACATGTCTGCCGGCGACTTCTACGCAAGTGAAGTGTCTGCCAGCATGCAGCAAGACGACGCACTAAGTATTGAATTTGTGGCTGCGGCGGGCAAGTCCACGGTGCTAGCAAGTAACGTCGCGGTAAGCCAAGGCGAAATAGTAGATGCCGCGTTTATGAGCAAAAAGGCACTGTGCGATTTTTATGCTGAACAAATCGCCGGGACAGAAGATGGCGTTCTATTTTCACTGCATCTAAAAGCCACCATGATGAAGGTCTCCGACCCGATTATTTTTGGTCACGCCGTTAAAGCCTATTACAAAGATGCTTTCGTCAAGCATGCAAAATTGTTTGAACAGTTGGGTGTTGATGCCAATAACGGTATTGGCGATGCCTATGAAAAAATTAAGTCTCTTGCCGCTGACCAGCAGGCAGCAGTTAAAGCTGATCTAGATGCGTGTTTTGCTGCGGGTCCCGACATGGCGATGGTAGATTCTGATAGAGGGATATCAAACCTTCACGTACCTAGCGATATTATTGTTGATGCGTCTATGCCAGCCGCTATTCGGGAGTCTGGCAAGATGTGGGCGCCTGATGGCGACTTGTGTGACATGAAAGCAGTAATTCCTGATCGCTGCTACGCCGGCGTATATGCCGAAACCATCAACGACTGCCGGGTTAATGGCGCATTCGATCCCACCACAATGGGCTCTACAGCGAATGTTGGATTGATGGCGCAAAAAGCTGAAGAATATGGCTCGCACAACACCACATTTGAAGCGCCAGGAAACGGTGTTATGCGCACGCTGAACAGCGCTGGAGATGTGCTGCACAGCCACAATGTTGAAGAAGGTGATATTTGGCGTTTGTGCAGAGTTAAAGATGCACCAGTACAAGACTGGATCAAGTTAGCGGTAAATCGCGGTAGGGCTACCGGTGCCCAGGTGATATTTTGGCTCGATGAAGATCGTGCCCACGACCAGCAGCTGATTGCAAAAATAAGCCAATATCTGCCTCAGCACGATACTTCTGGTTTAGACATTAAGATTATGGAACCTGCTGCAGCTACCAGGCATACCCTAGCGGTTATGCGTGAAGGCAATGATACGATTTCTGTTACTGGCAATGTTTTGCGCGACTATTTAACAGACCTTTTTCCGATTTTGGAATTAGGTACCAGCGCAAAAATGCTCTCCATTGTGCCGTTGATTGAAGGCGGTGGTTTGTTTGAAACCGGTGCTGGTGGCTCAGCCCCAAAGCATGTTCAACAATTTGAGAAAGAAGGGCACTTACGCTGGGATAGTCTTGGTGAATTTTTGGCCCTAGGTGCTTCCTTTGAGCATCTAGCGCATACCTTTAACAACAGCGCAGCAAAATTGCTTGGTGACACGCTCAATGATGCCATTGGCGAATTCCTTGAGAGTAATAAATCGCCGTCGCGAAAAGTAAACGAGCTAGATAATCGTGGTAGCCACTTTTACTTGGCTAAGTATTGGGCTGAGGCAATGAGTCGGCAGAGCGTAGACAGCGCACTGGCTGATAGATTTGCTGTCCTTGCCAAAGCTTTGGGTGACAATGAAGATGCGATTAACGAGCAGTTACTTGCGGCTCAAGGCGAGGCCGTTGATGTAGGCGGTTATTACTCACCTGATCCGCATAAAGTGGATAAAGCCATGCGTCCCTCGGCAATCCTTAACGCTGCCATTTCGGCACTGTAAGGATTGTTTAACGCCAGCTTTTATAGGCTGGCGGGTACGTGCTGGGTAACAAGTGCCGGCAATTGGGTAAATGCCTTTTGTTAGGCAAAAAGGGTTAAATATTAAATTTGACCCACGTTAAAACTCGTAAGCCAGAACCCTAACTTACGTGCTTCGGTGCTTTGCTAAAAGGTAAGCGCAGTAAGTCGCTTTGCCAATATCCTGGCGAATTCCCTGTTAAGCAGAATCCCCAGATTGCTCCGCTGCGTCTGCTACGTCATTGCTTTCTTCCGAATCTTCAGCTGGTGTTGGATTGGTGCTTACGATGTTGATCGCGTGCAGTCCCTTATCACCTTCTTCTATCTCGAATTCAACCGGTTCTCCGGCACGTAAAGACTTATAGCCTTCCATTGCAATTGCAGAATAGTGAGCAAAAAGATCCATTTCCCCCTCGTCGGGTAAAATAAATCCGTACCCTTTAGCATTGTTAAACCATTTCACAGTTCCACTAGCCATAATTTCCTCCACTCCGGCCCCGACTTTCCGCAAAAAGTTGTCAAGAGTCAAGATATGAAATGGCTAGAAAAATTTTTAAATGACCCCATATAATACCGGGTCAGCGTAGTGTTTAGGCGGACTAGTGTCACAAAACATTGACAATACTTGATTCAAACTGTTTCACAGAGACGGTAGCAGCGTAGAAAGGGTAGATTTCGGTGCACAAAAAAAGTTCGCTGTTCCGCGTATCTTGGTAAAATTAAGGCATTATTGAGTCAAGTTTAGAGTCGAAGATGGAGCACAAAGTTATACCAATGGATGAGCCAATGATTGATGAGAGTGAAATAGACTTACTGGGCCTTAATGCCTGGCTTAGAAGCGCTCACGATGATGATGATGACGGAGTTGCAGGTGACCCAGATCTTGGACTTGCCACTGCGGAAGCAAAACCTGAACTTAAGCGACCGCCAATGTATAAGGTGTTGTTACTTAATGACGATTACACGCCAATGGAATTCGTTGTGCATATTCTAGAGAATTTTTTCTCCATGACGCGGGAAAAAGCGACGCAAATTATGTTGGTTGTGCACAGTGAAGGAAAAGCCGTCGTTGGAATTTACCCTAGGGACATTGCGGAAACAAAATCTGAGCAAGTTAATTTGTACGCTCAAGAAAATGACCATCCTCTTATGTCTAGTATAGAGATGACAGACTAATTGAATCAAAAGTAATGGATAGAAATGTTAAGTAAAGAATTAGAACAATCGCTGAACGCCGTAGCCCAACAAGCTAACGCAAAGCGACATGAATTTGTCACTGTTGAGCACCTACTTTTAGCACTCACGCAGAATGACGGTGCGAAGGAAGTTTTGCGCAATGTTGGCGCAGATGTAGATGTTCTGAAGCAAGAGCTTGAGACCTATATTGAAGATACGACACCAGTTTTATCTCTGGACGATGAAGAACATGGGCCGCAGACAACGCTTGGTTTTCAGCGAGTGGTGTCGCGTGCACTGTTCCATGTGCAGTCTTCTGGGCGCAAAGAGGTTACTGGCGCTAATGTTCTTGTCGCCATCTACAGTGAGCAAGAAAGCCAAGCGGTTTATATGCTTAAAGCCCAGGGCGTTACGCGTATCGACGTGGTCAATTACATCTCTCATGGCATTAGCAAAGTGCCTGATGAGGACGAAGGCGATTTAGATGCCGGAGCACAGGCCGCTGAAGGCGAAGCTGCGGAGGAGAAGCCCTCTGCCTTAGCGTCTTACGCGACTAACCTTAACGAAGAAGCCAAGGCAGGCAGGGTAGACCCGCTGATCGGTCGGGACGAAGAGTTGGAACGAGTTATTCAAATTCTTTGCCGTCGACGTAAAAATAATCCTCTTCTCGTCGGCGAATCTGGTGTGGGTAAAACCGCAATAGCCGAAGGTTTAGCAAAACGTATTGTCGATGGCAAAGTGCCCGAGGTAGTCAGCGAGAGCGTTATTTTCTCCTTAGACTTAGGCGCATTGGTTGCTGGCACAAAGTATCGGGGCGATTTCGAGAAGCGTTTTAAGGCTGTTTTAGCGGAGCTGAAGAGCACCGAACATTCGATCCTTTTTATTGATGAAATTCATACCATTATTGGTGCAGGTGCGGCTTCTGGTGGTGTGATGGATGCATCTAATCTACTTAAGCCACTTTTGACTTCTGGCCAGATGCGTTGCATGGGTTCTACTACTTACCAAGAATATCGCGGTATTTTTGATAAGGACCGCGCGTTATCGCGTAGGTTCCAAAAAATAGATGTACCTGAGCCAGATGTAGACGATACCTATCGCATATTGAAAGGGCTTAAGTCGCGCTTTGAAGAGCACCATAACATTCGCTACACAGACAAGGCGTTAAGAACGGCCTCGGAGCTAGCGGCGAAGTATATAAATGATCGCTTTATGCCGGACAAAGCCATTGACGTGGTAGACGAAGCTGGCGCTGCGCAGCAGTTGCTTTCGCCCAGTCGCAGAAAGAAAAGTATTGGTGCCTCAGATGTTGAACAGGTAGTGGCAAAGATTGCACGTATTCCGTCGTCTCAGGTGACCTCTTCAGATAAAGCATCGTTACGTGATTTGGATAGTAATCTTAGGATGGCGGTGTTTGGTCAGGATGAGGCTATTGAGCAGTTGGCGACAGCGATTAAGCTATCTCGTGCCGGTCTTAAGAGTGGCGACAAGCCAATTGGATCATTCCTTTTCGCAGGGCCTACTGGTGTAGGTAAGACTGAGGTGTCGAAACAATTGGCCAATGCAATGGGCGTTGAATTATTGCGCTACGACATGTCGGAATACATGGAGCGACACACGGTTTCAAGGTTGATTGGTGCGCCTCCCGGTTATGTCGGTTTTGATCAAGGTGGCTTGCTAACTGAAGCTGTAACTAAGCACCCACACTGTGTGGTTCTGTTGGACGAAATCGAAAAAGCCCACCCCGAGGTTTTTAACTTATTACTACAAGTGATGGATCACGGCACATTGACAGACAACAATGGTCGCAAAGCAGATTTTCGTAATGTGGTATTGATCATGACGACCAATGCCGGTGCACAGGAAATGAATCGAGCGTCTATTGGTTTCTCTGAACAAGATAACTCTACGGACGGAATGGAAGTAATTCGGCGCATGTTTACACCAGAGTTTCGCAACCGTTTAGATGCTATTGTGCAATTCAGTCCTTTGACTATACAAGTGGTGAAAACCGTTGTAGATAAGTTCTTGACCGAGTTGCAGGCGCAGTTAGATGAGAAGCGGGTGACTATAGAGGTGGATGAGGAAGCTAGAGACTGGCTTGCCCGAGAAGGCTACGACGAGAAAATGGGTGCCAGACCGATGCAACGCTTGATTCAGGAAAAGATTAAGCGGCAGTTGGCCGAAGATTTACTCTTTGGTGAGCTTGCCCAAGGTGGTGTGGTTACCGTCGGAGTTGAAGACGGTGAGCTATCCGTAAAGGTGCTCTCCGCTGCAGAAGTATAGTATCTAATGCTTAGATCTGAGTGCTCTGTCTGAGTGCTCTGTCTGAGTATATTGTCTGATTACTAGAAGTTAGTACTAGAGATAAGCGCGGTCGTTATCGCTTTGCCAAAGGTTTAAGGCTTAACTCTTGAAGGGTTAAGCCTCACTACCTACATGCGGAAAGTGATGCGGCCTTTACTCAAATCGTAGGGTGTCAGCTCTACTTTTACTTTGTCCCCAGTGAGAATTCTGATGTAGTTTTTTCTCATCTTGCCGGAAATATGAGCTGTGACCATATGGCCATTTTCTAGCTCAACTCTGAACATGGTATTTGGCAGTGTATCGACTACCGTACCGTCCATTTCAATCTGTTCTTCTTTAGCCATGCGGCCCTATGTCGTAATGTTTGGGCGCGCATTGTGCCGTAACGGTGAGGTAATTAGAAGCAGCGAATTTCTTGTCTTGAGTAAAAGCCTTATACCGACTAGCTCAAACCTACCCAGCGGTCGTCAATGAAGAGCTCAGTTGGGCGGTAGTTGGTCTTATAATTCATCTTCGCCGATTCCTTTATCCAATAACCTAGGTAGAGAAAAGGTAAATCCCGCTCTTGGCAAAGCTCAATTTGTTTTATTACGCTGAGCACACCAAGACTCCTTCTGGTCTCAGTGGGCTCAAAAAATGTATAGATTGCAGAGAGGCCATGGGCCAGTTGATCTGTTACGCCAACGCTCAAAAGGCGTTCTCCCTCGTAAATAGAGACAAATATGCTAGAAGACCATTGGCAAAGTAAGAACGAGCGAAATTGATCCTCGGATGCGGGGTACATGTCGCCGTCTGCGTGCCGTTGATTGATGTAGCGTTCGTAGAGGTGGTAGTGGCGTTTACTGAATTTGGCCTCCTCTACTACCACTCTAAGGTCTTTATTGCGCTTGAGGATGCGCCTTTGACTGCGACTGGGCGCAAAGCTTAAGGCCGGCACTCGCGTCGGTACACAAGCAGAGCAAGACGCGCAGTGAGGGCGGTACAGGTGACCGCCGCTACGACGAAAGCCGTTGGCTGAGAGTGTCTGATACAGATCACTAGAGATGATTCGTCTAGGGTCTGCGAACAATGTTTGCGCATCGGCGCGGTCTAAGTAAGAACAGGGGTGCGCGGGCGTCAAAAAAAACTCTACGCGGTCTTCGTCTGCATCTTCTAGCGAACTCATAAGGCGGTGACAGACGTCGGCATTTGCCAACTGCCTAAGCGAGTTGCTTCCAGGCTGTTGCGCTCAAGCAGGGCTAAAAATTCTGCTCGCGGCATGGGTAGAACGCCAAGGCTGGCAAGGTGCGGGTTCATCATTTGACAATCGATAAGCTTAAAATCCCACTCGGTTAAGAGTTCATGTAGTTTGTAAAAGGCTACTTTTGACGCGTCAGTGGCGCTAGCAAACATGGACTCGCCAAAAAACATATTGCCAAGAGATAGGCCATAAAGACCACCCACTAAAACCTCTTCTTGCCAGACTTCGATGCTATGAGCTAGGCCCGCCTGATGCAGGTCATTATAGGCGTTGTTCATTGCCACCGTGATCCATGTGCCAACATTGTCTATCCTGGTTGCTGCGCAGGCGTCGATGACTGCGGCAAAATTTTGATCAACCGTCACCTGGAATTTGCAGCTACGTAAAGTTTTTTGCAAGCTGCGACTGACTTTCATCCGTCCAGGCGCTATGACACCTCGTTCGCTTGGACACCACCAGTAAATTGGTCCGGAATCGTCGTCAAACCAAGGGAAAATCCCTCTGCAGTAAGCCTCAACCAGCCACTGAGGTGTGAGTTCGCCGCCAATAGCCAACAGCCCATCAGGCTCCTCTAATGCATCCTCACCTGGTGGAAACCAGATCGGTGCTGACGCTAGGAAGGGCAGGTCCTGCAAGTTTGATGCTACGCGGTTTGTAGCAGCGCCAAGAAGGGCTGTGCTTTGCTATGACTTTGGATAACTTGGGCTAGGGTGCGGCCGGTTTTATCTACAGCGTCTACGTGGCCGCCTGCTGCGCGATATAGGCTAAGAAATCGGCCAAAGTCCTCTGGGCGCATACTTCGGTAGGCGTGTAAAAGTTTACTATAATCGGCGGGTTCGTCGCCTAGTGGACCTTTGTCGAGAAAACTCTTAACTCTGTCATCGTCCCAGACTTCATCGGTGATTTTGGCTTTATCTACTCGCATTGTCTTCAACTCGTCTATTTGAGGCGCAATTGTACGGTGACTGACGCAGAAGGTCTTGTCTTTTACCCCTCAACAATCGGCGACGGACACCCTCGTAAATTAGCCGGGGAGTGGGTTTTGCCTGATAAAGACCCTATTGCTGTGGCAGGCTACGTCGCTGTTATGTAAGCGCCGAGTAAGCGCCGAGTAAGCGCCGGGAATGATTGGCGCCAAGGCCCTGGCCCAGTGGCTTAACGGTTACGCCGATTGTGTTTCCAAGGCGGCCTGATGTTTGCCGTATTGAGTGCGCTATACGGGCCTATTAGCCGCTTGGTGGTGTTTGTACCCACATCAGCTAATGCGTACACTTGCGAGAGATTCAACGGAGTCAATCTTTGTCAACTTCAACGCCCAATCGTTCTATTCCTTTTCGCGAGATGATCTTAGTGCTCATTGGCACTTCAGCATTGTTTTTGCTCTTAGCTATAGCCTCTTATTCCCCTGATGACCCGTCGTTTAACTACACCGGTAACAATCAAGAGATAAGTAACTTAGTAGGCTCTAGTGGCGCCTTCTTTGCTGATATCGTGTTATTCCTCTTTGGCTGGATGGCATACCTATTGCCATTAGCGCTGGTTTACATTGGCTTGCATTTACTCCTCAGTGGCCGTGTTGCAAGCCCGCCGCTATTAGTGGTGGTGCGCACTATTGGTTGGTCAGGTTTGATGTTATGCGCGTGTATTTTGCTAGATGTGCATGCGCCGCTGGCGTCTCAGTTGCCCTCAGGTTCCGGTGGGGTATTCGGCTTTCATCTTGCTCAACAAGGAGAGTTGGTATTCGGTTGGGTAGGTATGACGGTTCTTTGTGTAGCCGGCGTTATTATTGGCTTGCAGGCAGCGATTGGGTTTTCTTGGTTAGATGTGGCGGAGTTTCTTGGCCGGGTTCTGAGCAAAATTGCTGGCGCGTCTCGAGACTTTTACGATGTCCGTTATGATCGTTACCAAGCACGTCGTGCTGCCGCTAAAACGATGAAACAAGAGGCTAATGAGACTAAAGCGCTAGTCGAACAGCGTAGGGTCTCTTTGGATAACGATCAGCGGCCTAGTAGCCCGGATAAGGCATCCCCATCGGTGCAAATTTTAGCTTCAGCGAAAGCTGAAACACCCCCCTCAAAGCTGCAACAGAAACGCCTTTTTGATTCTAATAGCACTTCAGAACTACCCGATGTGGACTTGCTAGACGAAAAACGCGAAGACACCAAATTGGGCTTTTCGCCGGAAGCGTTAGAAGCCATGTCTAAGCAGCTGGAACTAAAACTAGCAGATTTTGGAGTCCAAGCATCGGTTGTATCGGTATTGCCTGGGCCGGTTATTACGCGGTTTGAAGTGCAGCCAGCGGCAGGTGTTAAGGTACAGAAAATCAGCGCCTTGGCCAAAGATTTGGCGCGCTCAATGGCAGTGATCAGCGTTCGCATAGTTGAGGTAATTCCCGGCAAGTCAGTGGTGGGCATTGAAATACCCAACGAACACCGAGAGATGGTGCAGCTCAAAGAAGTGATTCATTCGTCGGTTTTTCAGGATGCAGCGTCGACACTTACCCTTGCCTTGGGCAAGGATATTTCTGGTGCCACCATCGTTGCGGATATAGCCAAAATGCCCCACCTCTTGGTTGCGGGCACCACTGGCTCAGGTAAGTCAGTTGGCGTTAATGCCATGCTTCTGAGTATTCTGATGAAGGCGACGCCAGAGCAAGTGCGGCTGATTATGGTGGATCCAAAAATGTTGGAACTTTCAATTTATGAAGGTATTCCGCATTTACTGACGCCAGTGGTTACGGATATGAAAGAAGCCGCCCATGCCTTGAACTGGTGCGTTGCAGAGATGGAGCGTCGCTATAAGTTAATGGCGACTCAGGGCGTACGTAACTTAGCTGGTTTTAACCGTCAGGTGAATGAGGCGATTGCCCGAGGCGAACCGATAAAGGATCCGCTGTGGAAGGTGGAAGATGAAGAAGCGCCAGATCTGATAGCGTTGCCGACAATTGTTGTCGTTATCGATGAGTTTGCTGACATGATGATGGTGGTTGGTAAAAAGGTCGAGCAACTAATAGCGCGGATTGCACAGAAAGCGCGAGCCGCTGGAATACACCTGATTTTGGCAACTCAACGACCCTCAGTAGATGTTATTACCGGCCTAATTAAAGCCAACATACCAACTCGCATAGCCTTTCAGGTTTCATCAAGAATCGATTCAAGAACTATCTTAGACCAAGGTGGCGCTGAACAACTTTTGGGTCATGGCGACATGCTTTATCTACCCCCAGGTACGGCGCTGCCACAACGGGTGCACGGAGCTTTTGTCTCCGACGAAGAAGTGCACCGAGTGGTAGAAGATTGGAAACGCCGGGGCGCGCCAAACTACCTAGAAGAAATTACTGCGGCGCAAACTGGCGAAGATGCGTTTGTGAAGCTTGATGGCGATGGAGACACCGAGCAGGAAGACAATCTTTATGACGAGGCGGTTCAGTTTGTTCTTGACTCAAGGCGCGCATCGATTTCATCGGTGCAGCGAAAATTACGCATAGGCTACAACCGTGCTGCTCGGCTTATAGAAGCTATGGAAGCGGCGGGCGTAGTATCAGGGATGGGCACCAATGGCAGTCGTGAAATACTCGTACCTAATCGGGATTAGTTTGTTTAGCAGTTTGTGTTTTCTAGCGCCCGCGTTGACGGCGGCAGATAACAATGCAGCAGCTGCTTCGGGCAACTCTGTGGCGGTTGCAAATATGCAAAAAACGCCGGGGCAAGAATTACTTGAGCTGTTGCTCAATTTGGATAATACCCAAGCGAACTTTGAGCAAGCTCTGCTGAATTTTCAAGGTCAAGTTGTAGATCAATCTACCGGAACCTTAACGCTGTCGAAGCCCAGTTTGCGCTGGCAGGTAGATTTGCCTTTTGCGCAGATAATTGTCGTGGCGGACGGTTTGCTGCGTATCTTTGATCCAGACCTAGAACAAGTCATAGAAAAAGATATGGCAGGTTCTGAAGTCGCGCTACCGTTAAAACTGCTGTTGGATCCTAGTCAATTGCTTGGCGGCGACTATTTGATCAACATAATTGAAGTGAATGGTGAGGCACAATTTTTACTCCAACCAACCAGTAATCAATCGTTATTTATGTATGTGCGCTTAGCCTTTGACGGCCCGCAGTTGTCACAATTAGAGATCACTGATCACGTTGGTCAACGCACCCGGGTGACTTTTAGTCAGGTTCGGAGCGGCGAAAAAATCCCAGCTAGCGCCTTTGAATTAGTTCTACCAGAAAACACGGATGTTGTGCGGGGATGATCTAAATGTCTCTGATTGATAACACAAGTAGCATTGACCCTAGACCGCTAGCCGATAGATTGCGCCCAGAAACGTTGGCGGACTATATAGGCCAGCAACATTTGATGGCTGCAGATAAACCCCTAGGCGGCCTAGCTGGTAAAGGGCAGATTCATTCGATGATTTTGTGGGGCCCGCCAGGTACTGGCAAAACTACTTTGGCAAAAATTTTAGCCACTTCTGCGGGCTGTAAATGGATCAGCCTCTCAGCGGTACTTGCTGGCGTAAAAGACATTCGGTTGGCGGTTGAGCAGGCTGAGTACTATTTAACCCAAGGTGAAAAAACGGTTCTATTTGTTGATGAAGTCCACCGTTTTAACAAAGCTCAACAAGATGCATTTTTACCTCACGTGGAAAAAGGCACGATCACGTTCATTGGAGCAACCACTGAGAATCCGTCTTTCGAGGTCAACGCGGCCTTGTTATCCCGAGCTCGGGTCTATGTATTGCGCGGGTTATTGCACGAAGATTTGCTTCAAGTGGTGCAACGTGGCGCCCATGCGCTGAATGTGGAAATCAGTCTAGATGCCCAGCAACTACTAATAAACTCTGTGGACGGGGACGCCAGGCGTTGTCTCAATATTCTAGAGATCGCCGGCCAGCTGGGCGAGGGAGAAATTACTGAAGAAACCATTGCCGCGGCCTCTGGTGAGCGCATCAGACGTTTTGATAAAGGTGGCGATTTATTTTATGAACAGATCTCCGCCTTGCATAAGTCCATTCGTGGCAGCTCTCCTGACGCAGCAATTTACTGGTTTTGCCGGATGCTTGATGGTGGTGCGGACCCGCGCTATATCGGCCGCAGATTGGTTCGCTTGGCCAGTGAGGATGTCGGTAATGCCGACCCCCGCGCCCTTGAACTGACTTTGGCTGCTGTGAGCAGTTTTGAGCGGTTGGGTAAGCCGGAAGGAGAATTGGCTTTGGCCCAAGCTGTATTATATCTGGCCAGTGTACCGAAGAGTGATGCAGCCTATAAGGCATTTTCTGCGGCCAAAGCATTTGTTGCCCAGTCGCCCACTTTGGATGTGCCCATGCATTTGCGTAATGCCGCTACCGGTATGATGAAGGATATGGGTTATGGCGAGGGCTATCGTCACGCTCATGCGGAGACCTCGATTGATGGCGCTTATGCTGCCGGAGAAGATTACTTCCCTGTGGAAATGCAGCCACAACAATTCTATTATCCGCGGCAATCTGGGTTGGAGGAAAAAATCAAAAACCGTCTTCAAAGACTTCGCGCACTTGATGCCAACGCGCCTGCGCGGCGGCGAGACAACACCTAGATGAGTTTCTTTTACGTTGCCTTAGGCGGCGCACTGGGTGCTTGCGCGCGCTATGGACTGTCACTTTGGCTCGGTACAGGCTTGCTGCCCTGGGCAACCCTACTAACTAACATTGCAGGCTCCTTTATAATCGGCTTGGTTTGGGGATTATGTGCCGGTGAGGAATGGTTTCAGAGTTGGGGTAGGCTATTGATAGTGGTGGGTCTGCTCGGTGGCTTCACAACCTTTTCGGCATTCTCGCTAGAGAGCATACAAATGCTTGAAGGCGACAGGCTGCTAACATTGTTGTCCTATTTAGTCAGCACCCTAAGCGGGTGTTTGCTTGCTGTCTGGCTTGGACTGCGCATAAGCCAATAAAATTCTTCATTTCCCTAGGAGCAATCCACTCCCGAGGGCGTTAAACTGCGCCCGCAATGGTCAGTACAATAAGGTACTGACGCATTCGCGACAGATCACGATAGGTAAGACGGAAAACCAGATGTTAGATATTAAGGCTTTAAGAGCCGACCCTGAGCAGATTGCCCAAGCCCTAGCGATTAAGGGATATGTTTTAGACACAGAGCAATTTACTGCGATAGAAGAAAAGCGTAAGCGCCTGCAGAGTGAAACTGAAACCCTGCAAAACGAACGTAACGTGAAGTCAAAGTCTATTGGTCAGGCTAAAGCCAAGGGCGAGGATATACAGCCTTTACTGGCATTAGTGGGTGATTTGGGCGAGCGCCTAGATAAAGCAAAGGCAGAGTTTGCGCTGGTCCAGGAAGAGCAGCAAGCTCTGCTAATGAGTATACCAAACCTGCCACATGCATCTGTACCTGCCGGTCGCGATGAAAGCGACAATATTGAACTGCATAAGTGGGGTATTCCCAAGGAATTCGATTTCACACCTCTCGATCATGTTGATATGACCGCTTCTGGTGGCCTAGATTTCGAAACCGCTGCTAAGATCAGTGGCGCACGCTATGTGGTGATGCGCGGCAATTTGGCCCGTCTGCAGCGTGCGTTGACCCAATTCATGCTAGACCATCACACTCAAGTCAACGGCTATCAAGAAGTCTATGTGCCGTTTATTGTCAACGCCGACTCCATGCGCGGTACTGGGCAACTGCCCAAAGCAGCTGAAGATATGTTTCGGATTCATGGCGAAACGGAAACCTATCTTATTCCCACGGCGGAAGTGCCTGTAACTAATATCTATCGTGGCGAGATACTCAATGAGGCTGATCTACCCATACGCCATGTTTGTCATACGCCTTGTTTCAGAAGCGAAGCGGGTAGTTATGGCCGTGACACTCGAGGCATGATTCGTCAGCACCAGTTCGAAAAAGTAGAAATGGTGCAGTTGGTTCATCCAGACACCTCTTGGGATACCTTAGGCACTCTGACCGGTCATGCGGAAAGTATTCTGCAAGCATTAGAACTGCCTTATCGGGCGGTTATTCTGTGTGGTGGAGATTTGAGTTTTACCTCTGCAAAGACCATAGATTTAGAAGTTTGGTTGCCCAGCCAACAGCAGTATCGAGAGATCTCCTCCTGTAGTAATTTTCTTGATTTTCAAGCGCGACGTATGCAAGCCCGATTCCGTAACGAGGCGGGAGATATAGAGCTTGTGCACACACTTAACGGCTCAGGTTTGGCAGTGGGGCGCACCGTAGTTGCGCTGCTGGAAAACTATCAGACCAACAATGGTTACATCACTATTCCTGATGCTCTGAGTCCCTATTTAGGCGGTGTTCAACAGCTCTCTTTAAACGATTAGGTGTTCTACTTACCGCTTTTTCATCGTCTTGCAGGCAGCTCGTGTCTTGTCGTAGGCGGCGGACAGACAGCACTGCGTAAGCTGCGGTGGCTGGTGCGCGCTGAGGCAAAAATTAAGGTTATCGCGCCTGAAGTAGACCCGGAGATTCAAAAACTTCGAGATGCAGGCAAACTAACCATAGAAAAATGCCTATTCTATCCTCAGGCGGTGAGTGCAAATTTGGTCTTGGTCATCAGTGCCACGGATGCGCCCAATGTCAGCGAAGAAGTATTTGTCGCAGCTATGGAGCAAGGCGTTTTAGTCAACTGTGTGGATAGAACAGAGCTTTGTACGGTAATTTTTCCGGCAATTATCGATCGTTTTCCTATTCTTGTAGCAGTTTCTAGTATGGGGCGGTCGCCCACTCTGAGTCGTAGTGTTAGAGGCTGGATAGAGTTAAGACTACCCAACGCGCTGGGCCAATTGGCAGAACTTGCGGGCCGATTGCGCAGTGAAGTGAAAAGCAGTTTACCCAGTGTCGACGCACGCAAGGCTTTTTGGGAAGAAGTTTTTTCCAGTAAAGCGGCGGATGAGGCCATGTACGGCTCTATGGATGCAGCTGTGGCTGAGGCGGAAAAAATGATGGCCAGTGCGTCCAGTGATGGCTCTATCGTGCTGGTAGGCGCCGGCCCAGGTGACCCCGAACTCATTACCCTCAAAGGCCTACGAGCCATTCAGTCAGCAGACGTACTGATGTACGACAAGCTCGCTAACCCAGCTCTATTGGAATATGCCCGCCGTGATGTTGAACTCATTGATGTGGGCAAAAAAGGCCCTCGAGAGGCGGTAAAAGAAGGCAGTAGTGATGCAGCTCGGCCTAGTGGAACCACAATGCAACAGGAAATTAACCAGACATTAATCGAGCAGGCGTTAAAGGGTAAAAAAGTAGTGCGCCTGAAAGGCGGCGATCCGTTTATTTTTGGTCGCGGCGGCGAAGAGTTGTTGGCGGCGGCAGAGCAGGGTATTGCAGTAGAAATTGTTCCGGGTATCACCGCAGCCATGGGCGGTGCCAGTTATGCCGGTATTCCATTAACCCACAGGCATATGAGTCAATCTGTGCGTTTTGTCACGGGACACAGTGTTGAGCATGGGGTGAACATTGATTGGCCAGAACTGGCCAAACCTGAGCAAACCTTGGTTATTTACATGGGTTTGGTGGGCATAGAAAAAATTCTGCAGCGCCTAGTTGATGCCGGGCGTGGCAGTGAAACTCCGGCAGTGTTGCTAGAAAACGCGACGCTGCCAAGTCACCGAGAAGTGTTTGGTAGACTTGATAACTTGGCGAGCAAAGTTCGAGAGGCTGAAATTGAAGGGCCTTCTATTATTATTGTTGGCGAGGTGGCTGGCATCCCTGAACAGGTACAAAACCTTTATACAGCGGCGCAGTCCACTACAGACAATTTGTAGGTCTAGGTAACCCAGCAATTTTGGCGACATTCTTGGCAAAACTGCCCTTAAACAACTGCATCAAATATATGCTGGTGCCGCTTTCTTGATCCAATGCATCTCGTGTCAATTTAACCAATGGGCGAGTCTCAGGTACCACATCTGTAGACAGGTAAAATTGCCGCGCAAGTTCGATTATTTGCCAATGCTCTGGGGTCAATTGAATATCTAATTCACCGGCCAGTAGTACAGCCACAGCAGAGTTCCACGCCAAGTGATTACGCAAGTAACCGTCTTTATCTAACGCAAGTTCTTTCATAGTTAATTGTTTTTACGCTCCTTGCCGTTCATTTTTATTCAGCCCAACTGACAACTGGTAAGTGGGCTGCGGTCAAAGCCACGAAGGCGTCGTAGTCGATTAAATTGAATTGACTAGGGTCTAAGATAACGCCCCTAACTTGTGCATCCAATGCCAGAATGTAGATGTTCTGTTCGCTACTAGCGTCGGCAGAGTAAACACCATCTCCTAGCAATATAATGGGGTCGGCACTGAGCATGCGTTGTTGACAGGCATTAAAGCCGGCGCTGTTGAAAACCAGATGAAGGCTCATCCCTGGGCTCCGATAACCACATCTTGCGCAGCGATCAGTGTGGCTTGTTGTTCAAGGCTGAGCATTTCAATGGCTGGGTCGGTTGCCATAGATAGGTTTCTATCAGCGACTGACCCAGCGCAGGCAAAAAGTTGATCAACTTCATAGGTGGGTAAGGCGCTGAGCATTTTGCTGAAGGTTTTGTACCCGACTTTTTCGCCGTGTTGATCAGGCAAAAGACTCCAAACGCCGTCGCCACGGAACAGGAGGCTGACATCTCCGTCAAATACAGCGCCAACCATGGCGGCTTCCAACAGTTCAGTATTGTGAGTGTTTGCATAGGGTGGGTGAGAGATGATGAAAAGCATTTTCTTCATGAGGGGAATTCCACGTAGCGATCTGCGTCATTAATGGCGCTAATCAATTGGCCCAAACCAACCAAAGTAAAATGCTCGGCTAGGTTGCTGGCGTTTTTTTCATAGCGCAGGCGCTCTGCTTCGTTGATAACGCCTCTCTTAATGCCGCTGGCTATACATACCGCAAGCTCTATGCCTTGACTGCCAAGACCCTGCCATTTTTCCAGTAATTCTTCCTCACCTTGGGGTATCACACGGGTAGACAGTGCTTGATATACGCCTTCGTGAAAGAAGAAAATTCGCTCAATTGTATGCTTTTGGCGTAATAACGCCTCGGCGAAGGCTATGCCGTGTTGCGCTGCCTGACTGGCATAGGGCGCGCCGTGAATTGCTAGAGTGTATTTCATAGGACGATTTTAGCAGTAACTGGAGCATTCAGGGCAGCAGAAAAAAGCTGCGAACAGGTCGAGGGTTTGGCGCTTAAGTACTAGTCCTACGGCGATATAAGTCTGACTAAGCGATAAGAGGATGCAAAAGATGAATACAGATAGAGATAAACAGATCTTGATATGTGGTTCGCAAATGGTTCGGGTATTGGCAAAATGTTTTGCGGTTGTCTTAACCCTTTGGGTGGCGACCTTTACTCAGGCACATGCTGATGCAGATGCCCATTGGCAAGCTGAATGTATTGCTGGCGTTGAGGGTAACGGTGGTCGAGGCTCTAATGCTGCAAATGCTTATTGTGGTTGTATGGCAAAGGCATCAGTTCAGTTCAGTGGCGACCCTGCGGGTATGCTGGCCGTTATGGCGTCGCCCATGGAAGGTAAGATGGCTGCTTTCGAGGCGCAAAGTGTCACCAATAAAAAGATCATTAGCGCCTGTGTGATGCGCGTAGAAGAAGTTTATGGTGTTGCTGAGAGCCAAGGGGCTGCGGCAACAAACCCACCCAAGGGGATTTGGGCCAATCCCGACGTGATTGCAGCGATTCTTGCCATTGATTTTAGTGCGTCTCAAGCAAAGGTGTTTAAGGCCGCGGCGACGGATTTCAGCAACAATTTAAGAAAAGCTACAGCGAAAATATTGCGAGATGACTCTGATACCCGGCGCAGAGTTAAAAAGACCCAGCGTACTTTGCTCAAACGGCTGGATGAGAAAGTGACAACTGTGTTGGGCAGTAATCAAATTGCCCGTTACCAGGGCTTCAGCAATATATTACTCGAAAAAATCGAAGAATCGGTGCGTCTTGGTTCGGGAGATTTTCTTGATACCAGCGGCATTCCAGGAGGCCACACACATTAAGGTGGGGTGGAATATTTCTTATAGCTTAAGTTGCTGACTGTAAAAATGCGTAGAAGCTGGGACTGCCAACTTCTACGCGCTTTCGGACCAGCAGAGCGATATGAGAGTGCCGTATGCGCTGCATTGGAACATGGCTAAGCGGATCCAATGCTGTTCTTTCTATGAGTAGCAGCCAGCACTTTAGAGTCTTCCTTTAGAGTCTTCCTTTAGAGTCTTCCTTCACTGCTTGCACCGCCAAGACCGATTTTAGAAACAAAAGAATGGCATTGACTAAGACTGTGCTTATTGGCAAGCCCGCTGCGCGTTGGCAAGAAGCGGCGCACGAATACTGAATTCACAGGATACGGGAGTTATACCCAGCCCCTTAGTTTCCGAATCCAAACAAACGCTTTAACGTCGATCTTCTGCGCTGATTTCTTTTCGCAGCACTAGTAGATTTGTGTGGTGCAGAACGGTATAAAAAGAAAAACAAATAAGGTACTGCCGAATGAAGTTACTTTTGTTCCCATCATTTTCTTCGCTATCGTTGCGACCATCTTTTCCATTTGCACAGCACTCCAAGGTCCAGTCTGTGCAAAAACTTGCCAAGCTTTGCCTGTCGCTAATATTTTTAGCTGGCGCTTTCGCAACCAATGCGCCGGTTTATGCTGACTCAACTACAGATTGGTCCAAGGCCTGTGTTGCCGGTTTGGCAAGTAGCGGTGGTCGAGGATCTAGCGCGGCTGACGCCTACTGTCGGTGTATGTCCAATGCCGCTGATCAATATGAAGGTGATTCTTCAGGTTTGCTGGCGGTAATGCAGGCACCGTTGGAGGAAAAGGTGGCGGTATATAGTGTGCAAACTGGAGTCAATAAACAGATTATCGGTGCCTGTTTGCAGCGTGTAGAAAAAACTGCGGGTGGTTTACCAGTGGAAAAACCTGCACCTGCAAGTGTTCGGCCCCGCGGGATTTGGGCCGACGCCGATGTAATTGACGCTATACGGTCAATTGGTCTGAATACCGACCAAAGAAAAGTTTTCAAAACGGCTGCAAGTGAATTTTCTGATGCACTACGTACAGCTACAGCAAAAATTATCCGCGATAAATTAGACATAAAGCGTCGGCTTACTAAAAAGCAGCGTGTGTTGGCTAAACGTATGGATGAAAAAGTGATAGCAGTCTTGGCTGAGAAACAAGTCGCCAATTACGAGGCTTTTAGAGACGTTTTCACCAATAAGCTTAGGTCGCTTTCCACCGGTAAGCCAATACCGTCTTCGACCAATGCTATTTATGGCATTAAGGCAGCTAATTAGACGGTGCCCGAGCTGATTCTAGATCTGCGATCTAGGCATCTTTTAGGCTTTCGTTGCGGTGGATCAATGTCCCCGCAATATACTGTTAAAGGCCATTGAGCCCAGGCGAAATGTCGCTGATGGAAAGTCTCACCTTGGCCTAGTTTGAAGCGCTAGTCGGAAACTAAGTTTGTCGGCCGAGCCGGCAGCAGTCGACGGTTAAAGTCTTCTCTAATTATGACTAATGCTGGAATTAGGAACAAAATAATCACGCTGGCGAAGACTATGCCTGTGGCCAAACTTACTGCCATTGGCACCAAAAACTGGGCTTGGGTACTCGACTCGAAGAGCATGGGTGTTAGGCCTAGAGCGGTTGTTGCGGTGGTCAAAAAGATCGCACGAAAACGCCGTTGGGAGGCAGCAACAATAGCTTCAGTTACGCTGGCATTGGTTTCCCGGCGATTGCGATTGTATTGGTCGACTAAAACGAGCGAGTCATTTACCACCACGCCGCTTAAGGCGACTACCCCAAATATTGATATAAACGAAATATTGTAACCCAACAGGTAGTGACCAATGATTGCTCCGGCTGCACCAAAAGGTACTCCAGCCAACACAACAAAAGGCTGAGTATAGCTGCGCAATTGGGAAGCCAGCAGAACGAAAATTGTCATCATAGCAATGATCATCATTTTACCCAGTGAGGCCATATCTTCGGACTCGTCTCTACCTTGTCCGGCTTGATTGATCTGAAGCCCAGGAAATCTTTCAGTTAATTCCGGCAGAATATCCTCCATGATTGCTGCATTTACTGCGGAAGGCGTATCAATGGCGTTATCCACTTCTCCTGTGACCGAGACAATGCGCAAGCCATCAACTCTGTCGATAGACGAGAATGCGCGAGATTCGGCTAGGCTAGCAACAGTAAATAGGGGAACTTGCGTGCCATCCGCCAAACGAATGCGAACGTCTTTGAGGTTACGTATACTTTGTCGTTGGGTTTCTGGGTAACGCACCATGACTTTGAGTTCATCTCTGCCGCGTTGAATACGCTGTACTTCCTGGCCGAAAAAATTATTTCTTAGTTGCCTGGCGACGTCGGTTGGTAATAAACCGGCGGCTTCACCAGCAGGTGTGAGGGTAATATCATATTGGCGTTTGCCGATACTAAAAGAATCTTGAATGTCGTAGACGCTGGGTATGTTGGCATAACCTGCCTTCAATAGTGCCACCGCAGCAAACAGTGATTTGTCATTTTGATGGGCTAATTCGAATTCAACCTCAGGCCCATTGCTAAAGAAACTGGCGGCAAAAGATAGGGCTTCGACGCCGGAAATTTCCCCCACCTCTTTGCGCCATAATCGCTCCAGTTCCATTGCTGACAGGGTCCTAGCAGGCTCGTCTGCCAGTTGTATTCTAATTGAGGCTAGATGACTAGCCGTTTTCATGCCTCTGCTGCCGCTGGGTCCGCCACCGGACGTATCTACGCCACCAATTGTAGCGCTGACAGCTTTGAATGAGTTGCCGCCCAGGTCTTCATTGACCTTATACGCGGCATTAACGATGCGTCTGGCTGCAGTTTCTGTGGTTGCGAAAGGTGTTCCAACAGGGAAGGTTAGGGTGGCGCGAATACTATCGGATTCAAGATCTGGGAAAAAAATAAATCTTACGGCGCCACTGGAAAGAAGGGAGCCGGCCAAAAGTAAAAACCCTAGGCCTGCCGTCAATGTTAGATAGCGGCGGCGGATACAGACTTTTACCGCGGGTACCATTACGTTATCTCTGAAACTTAATACCCTTTTGCCAACGGCAGCTTGAACAGAAGCGAGAGGTCCGCGACTCCATGGACTGCCATGGGCCAGGTGAGAGGGCAGTATGAAAAATACTTCTATTAGAGAAATAGTGAGCACCACAATTACCACAATGGGTACAGCGCCGAGGATTTGGCCGAAGGTGCCGGTGACGAATAGCAGCGGAGCGAATGCGGCCATAGTGGTGAGTACACCAATTGTGACTGGGCTGAAAACGCCTGCTACGCCTTTTAAAGTTGAGGCAGTACCTGGTCCCATTGTCTCTTGCTCGGTGATGATGTTTTCACCCACGACCACGGCATCGTCCACCACCACGCCCAGCACAATGATTAACCCAAACAGCGAAATCATATTAATGTTCACGCCAAAGGGTTCGAAGAATAAGAATGCGCCTAGGAATGAAATAGGCACGCCCATGGCTACCCATAGGGCCAAGCGCAGGTCTAACATAACCACTAGGAATAAAAACACTAAGGCAAAGCCAAGCACGCCATTGCGTACTAACAGGTTCAACCTTTGTTGGAGAATTTCGCTTTGATCCTCCCATATACCAATATCCAACCCTGCTCTGGGTTGGTAGTCTGATATGAAGTTCTTTACTGCGGCGGCTATTTCTAGTGCGTCCTCAGCCTCGGACTTCGCAACTTTGACAAACACGCTTGTTCTGCCGTTATATTCCTGTTTTAAATCGACGTTAGCGAACTCGTCTTTAATAACCGCCACGTCTTTTAGCCGCAATATACTGCCGTCCTCGGATGCGCGCAGGACGATATTGGCAAAATCTTTGCCGCTTTTGCCTTTGCTGTCAGTGCGTAGCAACAGGTCTCCACCGGCTGTACGTAGCTCCCCAGAAGAGAGATTGATGGAGGATCTTCTTATGGCTGTAGCGATTTCGTTAATGGATATATCAAACTGACGAGATGCTTCTTCGCTGACTTCGATGGAAATTTCATAGTCCCGGGCACCGACCAAAGACACCAGAGTGACACTGGGTAGGGACAGTAGTTCCTCGGATAGTTCCTCTGCACCCATACGCAGGCTTCGTTCACCGAGCTCTGATGCGATGAATAACGTGATGACTTCGCTGGTTGTGTCAGCGCGTTTGATTTCTGGCTCTTCCGCTTCTTCTGGGGGGAAATCTGCTAACCGCTCAACAGCGGCTTCAACGTCGTCGCGCACTTGGGCGTCGTCGACAAAATCTTTCAATTCAATGATAATGACGCCGGAGTTTTCAGATGCCTTGGAGGTCACTTTTTCAACCCCGTCAATACCGAATACAGCCTCTTCTACTCTTCGCGTAATACTTTCTTCCACTTCGCTGGGCGTAGCTCCTGGGTAGGGTACAGTGACGGTCACAGTGCCTGGATCTATGGTGGGGAAGACTTGAGCTGTTAGGCCAAGGCCTGCAATGAAGCCGCCGATTAGCAGCATTCCCATAATCAGATTGGCAGCCACTGAGTTGTTAATGAAGTAGCCTATTAGGCCTCCGCCTATTAGACCGCCGCCGCCTATTAGACCGCCGCCGCCGCCGCCTTCGCCTTCGCCTCTGCCTCCGCCACTGCCTTGGCCATTGGCTATGTTTTTGCCATCACTGGCACCTTTGGTTGTTGGGGTCGGTTTTTGTTGCATTAGTTAGAGCTCTCAAAACTACGCGCTCGCACTTGTTGATTTTCTTCAGCACCGGGAATAGCGCCTAGGACAATACCGTCACCGTAATCAAAGCCATCAACTATTAGTCCAGCTTCACTTCTGCCTCTCACCACCGGTTGATATTTTTCTAGCAACCCTTCACGGACCAGCCAGACAGAGTCGTTGGCCTGACTGGCAGACTCAGGAAGCACAAAAGTATTTGCAATTTTAGGTCCGTCCAGCTGCACATCAACGAAAACCCCGGGTTGTATGTCGGCGCTGAGATTTACCGGGATGAAGGCCCTGGCAAAACGGCTGCGCGCATCCAACTCTGCACTTACCCGCTCTACTTTGCGTTGCAAGGTTTTACCTAGGATAGATAATCTAGCGATGCGCCCTTCAATAGGTGAGAGCGCCGCAATATCTGTGGCAGCAAGCGGCACTACCAATTCAATGGCGGATAATGCAAAGGCACGACCAAAGGTTTTACCACTACTTAGAAGTTGACCAATTTCAGCCGTCGACTGAGTTATCTTGCCATCGAAGGGTAACGAAATACTTGTTCTGGCGAGATCCAGTTTTGCAATATCTGCTTTTGCGGTGGCGCCAGCGAGTAATGCTCTGGCTTGAGATATTTGTGGTTGTAGGGCTACGAGAGGCGGCACAGGTTTGTTGGGATGGAGTAATGCATAGTTACGTTTGGCGCTGTCGCTCTTTGCTTGCTGTAATTGTAAGTTGGATCGTGCCGATCCCACTTCTGCCTGAGCCTGTTTTAGCCTCAATTTGAAGTCGTTAGTGTCAATGCTCACGAGTATTTCGTTGGCCTTAAATGTACCGCCTGCGCGCAGTGCTGGTGAGATGCTGGCAACCACTCCAGAGACTTGAGGGGCTAAATCTACGTAGGCTCTAATGGTCACAGAACCGTTGCCGGAAATAGAAATACTGTGAGTGTTTAGTTGAGGTCTTACCACGGAGACTAAGGGTGCCGCGGATTTACTAGCATTGACTTGGCCGTAGGTTGACTGCGTGGCGCTTTCATCAGGTGCTTGGGAATATACTACGGCTAAACCAACAAATACTATTACCGCTATTAGCTGCAACAATCCGGTTAATTTTTCTCGTCCAGTTTTGGTCTTTTCTTCGCTCACGTATGCCTCATGGGGTGTTGTTGTCTATGAGCCTTTTGCACACTGCATCGGATTGCTCGGTGTCCTAGGCTGGGAGCCGGTGCGACTAATTGAGATGTCAGCGGTTTAACGCAATTCAACCAGCGAGCAGACCTTCCTTGGTCCTATATTATACGAAAGAAGCATGCTCGATGGTCGGTGAATGTGGTGTGAAGGTGGTACTGGTGGGGGACCTGTCTGAGCTACCGCAATTGGTCAAAACCCCAGAACCCAAACGATAATCCAAGGTTATCCATGCAGCAGTTTTTGTCGGTCGGTATAGAGGTCGAGGTGGGTTTTCTTGTAGCATGGGGGCGGCAGGGCACTGTTATTGCCAAATAGTATAGCGTTGCTTAAAAAATAAAGAAAATTTTATGGAGAGTAGAATGTCGAACGTATCTGAGGCAGTTGTTTTTAAGTCCGGGTTTGCAATGAAAAACCGCTTTATGCTGGCGCCCCTGACTAATTCTCAGAGTCACGAGGACGGTCGCCTTTCTGATGATGAATTTCATTGGCTAACCATGCGGGCAAAAGGCCAATTCGGCTTAACCATGACATGTGCAGCCCATGTGCAAGCTATTGGTAAGGGCTTTCCCGGACAGTTAGGGGTCTTTTCGGATGATCATTTAGAAGGTCACGTGCGTTTAGCCAAAGCCATCAAGGACGAAAATAGTTTAGCTGTAGTGCAACTTCACCATGCGGGCATGCGGTCGCCAACGGAGCTAATTGGTCAAGCACCAGTGTGCCCATCCGCGGATGAAGGAACCGGTGCTCGAGAAATTACACTCGCAGAAGTAGAGCAGTTGCGTGATGATTTTATCGCCGGCGCGGTTCGCTCTAAAGCGGCCGGCTATGATGGCGTTGAAGTGCACGGCGCCCATGGCTATATCGTCTGTCAATTTCTCAGCAGCGCTTACAATAAGCGTACTGATAACTATGGTGGTTCTTATGCTAATCGAGCGCGCCTGTTGCACGAAATTGTTGCCGGCATTCGAGCCCAATGCGGGGAGAACTTCCTTGTTGGCGTGCGTTTGTCCCCAGAACGTTTTGGTATTGAACTGGCTGAAGCACTGCAAACCAGTCAGGACCTCATCGACGGTGGTTTAGTAGATTTTTTAGATATATCACTGTGGGACAGTTTTAAGTTACCTGAAGACGAAGCTTTTCAAAGTCAAAGCCTGCTTGCGCATTTTGCCGATCTGGACCGCAAAGGCGTAATGCTTACCGTTGCCGGCAAAATTACCACCGCGTCAGATGTGGCAGCAGTGCTGGCCGCCAACATAGATTTCGTCACCATTGGTCGCGCGGCCATTTTGCATCACGACTACCCAGTCAAGGTTGCTGCTGATGAAAATTTTGTACCCGCTACGCTGCCGGTGTCCAGAGCGTATTTGGCTAATGAGGGGCTGAGTGAAACCTTCATTAATTATATGAGTAGTTGGAAGGGCTTTGTAGAAAGCTAGCTTTTGTTCATTGGGCGCACCGGTCATGTCTAAGTTTGTCTTTTCACGGTGCTGCTAACTTCACAGGGTATTCACGGTACCGACTCTAACCTGCGCTGCTAAGGTTAGAGAGCTCGCATTGAATAAAAAAATTGGCATTGTTGGTGACGTCCACGCAGAGCATGAGCGGCTGGCCGTCGCGCTTAGCTGGCTAAAAAGCCAAGGCGTAGATAGCATTGTTTGTACAGGTGATATTGCCGATGGGCAGGGTGATATTGACGTCACTTGTGACCTATTAGCACGCAATAATGTGCTCACCGTTGCGGGTAATCACGATCGTTGGCTACTCACTGATAAAGCAAGGCACGTTGAACACGCCCATATGAGATCAACTGTCAGTGCAGGCAGTCTTGATTTCTTGCAAAACCTTCCGCGAACTTTGACCGTTGAAACTCATCTGGGCGATCTGCTGTTGTGCCATGGCGTTATTGACGACGATCTAGCAAAAGTTTGGCCTGGGACCGCAACAACAGAAGCCAAGCGTTCAGTGCCGCTAGATAAGTTATTAGCACATGTGAGTGCAGCCCCGCGTTTTGTGGTCAATGGACACATGCACTTTCGCACCCTAATTGATTTTGAAAATTGCCAGGTCGTTAATGGCGGTACGCTCAAAGGTCCCTATCCCGGGGTGACTATCTTAGATCTAGAAGCCGAAGAGTTGTGTGGTTTCGATTTCAGTTCAGATACAGGTTTTCTGCCCACCCAGCGTTACTCTCTGAGCAATGTCGACACCCGCAGGGTGTGGTCCAATACTCAAGAATTCGATTGTAATTGGACCCCTGTAATCTTGCATCGACCGCGTACTTAAACCTACTCTAGACCCTCAGCAGGATAGGCCTGTCATGTAACCGGTTACGCGCTCGCCATTCATACTGTGACGTGCTGGGTGTTTGATCCCATATAGAAATAGGGTTAAGAGAAGACTATGAACAAAAAAGCCGAAATTTCTTGGGCAGACTTCCAGAAGGTAGATATGCGCGTGGGTACTGTGACGAATGCTGAGGCGTTTGCCGAGGCCCGCAGACCAGCGATTAAGGTTTGGATCGACTTTGGTGAGGATCTAGGTGAACTGAAAACTAGTGCGCAAATCACCGACCTCTATCAACCAGAGCAGCTTATTGGTCGTCAGCTTATTGCTGTGGTTAATTTCCCCAAAAAGCAAATCGGCCCCATCATGAGCGAATGCCTAATTCTGGGTGTGCTAGACAGCATAGGGGGTATAGTCTTATTGCAGCCAGAACGCGACACAGCTAATGGCCTTGCTATTGCTTAAGCGCTTATTAGTCAGCGTTGATTTAACAAAACGACTAGGTCAAATGGGACAGGGAGATGGGTTTGGGGAATTATATGGAGGGTACTTTGGTACGGACCGTGTCGTTGTCGGCACTACTGTTTAGGATTTTCGCAAGTGTGGTTCTGGTCCAGCTTCTTTGGCTAGGGTTTACGCCTACCGTACTGGCCAAAGTAGACCTTTCCGGCACCTACAATATTGCCACCCTTACACCGGTGCAGCGGCCAGAAATGTATGGCGAAAACCTTTATCTGAGTGAGGCTCAGGCGCAAAAAATGGCCGATGGTTTTCAGCAATACAGTCAACAAGCCAGCAAGGGCAGTGACCCAAATCGCAAAGCACCACCAGAGGGTGGCAAAGTAGGGGGTTACAACGCTTTTTGGATCGACCGTGGTGAGGGCGCAATTGCCCTAGACGGTCGTTTTCGAACATCGCTCATTACTAACCCCAGTAATGGGCGCATTCCACCTATGAATAAAACTGGCGCAGCCAGAATGGCGAAAATTCTCGCGGACTGGCGAATTATCTGGCGTGACCCAGACCCTTCTGTAGCGAAAGATGGCAGTTCAGCTTGGTGGTTGGAAGGGGACGGGCTGGGGCCTTACGATGACTTAGAGCAACGCCCATTAGCTGAGCGCTGCATTATTGGTTCGCGCTCAACAGCAGGGCCGCCAATGCTGCCAAACTACTACAATAATTTTAAACGCATCGTGCAGACTGAAGACCATGTCATGATTTTGACTGAAATGAATCATGACGCACGTATTGTGCGCATGAATACAGAGCATCGTCAGGCCGGTGTGCAAACTTGGTTGGGCGACTCAGTTGGTCATTGGGAGGGCGACACGCTGGTTGTGTCGACGAAAAACTTTGGCGTTACGCCGCCGTTGTCGGGCTCAGATGAAAACTTAACTGTGGTTGAGCGATTCTCCAAAACAGCCAGCGGTGAACTGAAATATCAATTCGAGGTTACCGACCCTACAGTTTGGGATGCAACCTGGGGTGGCGAATATCCATGGATACCCAGTGACGATAAAGTCTATGAGTACGCGTGTCACGAAGGCAACTATGCCATGGGCAATATCATGCGTGGTGCTCGTTTGTTGGAGCGAGAGGCTGCTCGCTAGTGGCTGCACTTGTTAAAGCTGCACAGGACATAAAAAGCTGCCTTTGGGTGATGAACACTTACATCGGCGCTGTCAGCAATGGCAGTCTTTTAATTAGAGATAGAGATAAACAACATTTGTAGGTCTAGGAACGAGGTGAAAAAGTTAATTTTTTGCGTGTTGATTTTGTTAACGCCGCTATCGAGTCATGGGCAAAAAGCAGACCTTCTGGGCACCGAGCACATTTTATCCTGGACCCCAGAACAACAACAGTCAGGTTACTCGAGTATTGCAGATTTAGGCAATACACGTCTGATCAAAGCCTCACATGACGTTCTAAATCTGCCAAATAGTGAAGTGAGTTTGGCTGGCTTCGAACATTCCTACAAAGGTACGGCCAGCAGCATAGATGACTTTATGCAGCGCACTCGTACGGCAGGGTTATTGGTTGTCCACGACCAGCAAATTGTGCTGGAAAAGTATTCATTAGGGCACGCGGAAGACAAACCGTGGATCTCATTTTCTGTTTCAAAGTCTGTGGTCAGCCTACTTTTTGGCGCTGCAATTAAAGATGGTCTGATCAAAGACGTAAATGAGCTAGCCACAGACTATTTGCCCCATTTAAAGGGTGGTGCCTACGCTGATGTGCGTATTAAGGACCTATTGCAAATGGCTTCAGGTGCGGCCTGGAACGAAGACTATGCCGACCCAGATTCAGATGTGGCTAATGCGCCTTACGGGCCGCCAGCTTTGTTTACGTACATGAGCCAGTTGGAAAAGAAGTCGCCAGCAGGGGAAGATTTTAACTACAACACTGGGGAAACCAGTGTGGCCGGTGCGTTATTGCGTGCGGCCGTGGGTAATAATTTGTCCGTATATTTGGAGCGCAAAATTTGGCAGCCCTTTGGTATGGAGTCCAATGCCAATTGGCTGTTAAGCGCGCCTGACGGTGAAGAGATTGGTGGTTGCTGTATCAGCGCAACTTTGCGCGACTATGGTCGTTTGGGTCTATTTGCATTGGGTAATGGTCGCTTAGCTGACGGCACCTCAGTTCTGCCGAAAGACTGGGTGAGCCAGTCGACAACCCCTTCCAAAGGCTCGGAGGGTTACGGCTACTATTGGTGGCTGCAAGGGCAAGGCGCCTACGCCGCCAAAGGCGTATTTGGGCAATTTATATGGATAGATCCCAGTCGCAATGTGGTCATTGCTATGCACAGCGCTTGGCCCAGCGCCTGGGAAGATGCCTATGAGGCTGAAGTCATCGGATTGTTCCAAGAGATTGCGGACAAGCTGGATGCGCAGTAGGGCGCGGCTCTATTTGCTCTGCGATGGGCGCTTCGTCTTGCCTAAGTAACAATTAATCAGGTGTAAAGAAAGGCCTTGGCAGAGGGTTGTATTTGTGTGCCAATGCACAAAGATCTAGTGGTGGGTGCGAAGTTATAGATAATAATAATATCAACAAGTTATGTGGCTTTATTGATGTAAAATATTGATTTTTTACTTAGCCTTGTAACGCAATATTGCCTTCATGCTCTTCATGCTCTTTA